>VOFK01000933.1_pt1 | contig 29437 bp, 48 predicted proteins | sample 5384121 | NCBI WGS metagenome assembly VOFK01 (sample SAMN12384730, study PRJNA508395) | human gut metagenome | isolation source: healthy gut J | host: Homo sapiens | reverse complement strand
ATCGGTATTACTTCGTTCAGTTACGTATTGTAGATGGATGCGACTGTGAGGAAACACTTCGCCTCATTGCAGAGGGCAAGATCGATACGGAACCGTTGTTACCCATACCTATCCGCTTAGCCGGATCGAAGATGCATACGAGCTTTTTGAGAACAAGAAAGATGGAGTGATTAAGGGTAGCGGTGGAGTGCTAGTTGGATAAAGAAAGGTAGGAGAAGACCATGTGCAGAACATCAGATGGGCAGTTCTTGGAACCGGAGTGATTTGCAAATGAAATGGCTGTGGTCTTAAAGAAAAACGGGCGAAACATCGATGCGGTGGGCAACAGAACCCATGAGAAAGCAGTTGAATTTGCAGAAAAAATACGGGATAAAAAGGTATATGATAATTATAATGACATGTTTACAGACCCGGATATTGATGTAATCTATATCACAACTCCCCATAATACCCATATTGATTTTATGCGCAGAGAGGTGAGAATGGAAAGCATATTCTGGTCGAAAAAATCCATTACCTTAAACAGCCGGGAACTGGATGAGGCAATTGATCTGGCGGATAAAAAGGGGCGTTGTCATAAGGTGAGGCCATGACGATTTATCATATGCCAAATCTATAAAAGCTGAAGGAAATTCTTGAGTCAGGGAAACTTGGAAAGGTGAATCTGATTACCATGAATTTTTGGAAGCTTCAAAAGAATATGATATGAACAACCGCTTCTTTAATAAAAATCTGCTGGAGGTGCCATGCTGGATATCAGGGTGTACGCGCTTTCCTTTATCCGTTGGTTTATGGATTCAAACCGGATCAGCTTTTTCCCAGGTAAAACCGGCACCGACCACAGGGGTGGATGAACAGGCAGGATTGCTGCTGATGAATCAGGAAGGACCAGATGGCATCTGTCATGCTGTCATTGCATTCCAAACAGCCGAAAAGAGGCATGGTATCCTGTGAAAAGGGATATATAGAAATCATGGAATATCCAGAGAGGCTGGGAAGCGAAATCACCTATACAGATTCCGGAGAAATGGAAGTCGATTCAGACCGGTGAGCATGCAGATGCGCCGGCCTATGAGCTGGCGGATATGGAGAAAGCGGCCGTGGGGACACAGAATGCATGCATCTGAACTGGTATACAAAGATGTTATGGATATGATGACGGAATTCAGAAAAAGAATGGGATTTCAGTATCCGGAGGAGATGTAAATTATGGTACGAAAACATCTCTTTTTCAGGTGATGTCAGGGAGTCGGCTTCCGTTCCTTTTATATCGCCAGTCCCTTGACCCAAACCGGCTGGGTGGAGAAACCTGGGGACACGGAAGAGTGGAGACAGGTGCAGGAAGCGAAGCTTCCATTCGGGGAAAATGTTAGCTCGGATTCAGCAGCAGAGATGGATCAACAACGTGACGGATATGGAGATCACCTGCAGATCCCTGTGAAGAAGAAAGAGGATTTAAGATAAGATAGATAAAAATGAGGGGGATGTTACTATGTTTATCAATTTTTCTCCAATCATCCAAAGCAAACTTTGGGCAGAGGATGAAAGAAATGCGGCTCTTCAGTATGGCACGATTGAGGATCTGGCCTTTCCGCAGGTTCCGGCAAATATGAGTACGGATGGTGTTCGTAAGCTGGCAGAAAGATATGCAGGAAAAATTCTTGCGAAAAAAAAACCAGACTGTGTCATGTGCCAGGGAGAATTCTGTTTAAAGCTGGCATGTGATTGCCACCTGAAAAAAGTGGGAGTTCGAATTTTTCAAGCCTGCAGCAGCGGATAGTTGAGGAAATACGGAGGAAAGCGGCGGAAAGCGAAGCGTGTTCCGTTTTGTACAATTTCGGGAGTATTAAAAAAATCCTCCGGCTGTACCAATCGATTGCAGTCGGAGGAAAAATTATCGATGGCAATTTTCTTTCTATTTTTTTCATAGAGTTCAACGTAGACCTTCAGTGCCCTTTCGTACTGTATCAATGCTGTATCGATTGTCATCCTCACCAGCATGATTAGCCTGATTACGAATCTGTTTCAATTCCATGAAGACGTACTAAAACGTTATGTCTTTCTTTTCTTTTCTGGTGTTCACTGATGCGGTAGCAGCGGCTTTCCCAGGCCAGTATCTTTTTGGGCGGATTGATATAGCAATTGATATCCACGGTAATATTCAATTTTATCCAGATCGTCAATTTCACTTAAATTGAGGAAGAAAGTTTTATTTTTTATCTTTCTTTGTCCAGCCAAATTTCTGGAAAATATAGTTTTTTCTACAGATTCAACGCTGCTTTGGAGGGTATCATCGTTTAAAGTCATCGTTTTCTTAATGATTGTGCTCTTTCTCCTCAGTAATTTCTTTACAGCTGGGAAGTTATGTTCAATGATCTCTTTGGCATCTTGCTTTCTCACAGAGTGAGAGCCTGGATAAAGTCTTTTCAATACACCATTTAATTTCGTTGATGGTTTTCGCTTGCTGTTGTCTAAAGCTCATCACCATAGCTGTCACGAATCAAATCCTGGAAGAGTCTTAAATAGCTGGGTAGCTTGATGCCAGGGATCGGAAGGTTTGATAAACCAGTTAAATTTGTTGACATCACACAGCTGAATACCTTCGGCTGTTGTTCTCATGCTGTCCAGAACCTTCTGTTCGATTTCTCCTTTGAAATTTTTTCATAGACTGATCAAGAGATTTGATCTGCCCATAGTTGATTCATGGATACCGGAAACAAAGTTTATAATGTCGAAAATCTCAGCTGAGGATGTGAAGTAGGCGCGGCTGACTCCATTTTACAGGCTGGAATTCTACATTATAGATATGTTCAGGTTTGATCTCGATATTTTCCATCTGAAGCAGGGATAAAACAGTATTTAAAATCTCCTGAGCTGTAGAACAGGTATCTACAAGGATGTTTAAATCCGGATAATGATTCTTAAGAAGACGGATCTCTTCAATCACATCATGGATAAATTGACGGCTGTTTTCGGAGTGTTCCTCCGGCATGTTTTTACGGATCAAATTTTCTTTGCTGCCGACGGGAGTACAGATCTCTTTGTAGGACAGTGGCGGCCTTGATGTTTTTGCGCAAAACTAGTGGATCGTGGTGAATGCAGAAATAGTTTCGTGCTGTATCTTTAAAATCGCCGTATCTCTGGATCAGTCAGTTCAACTTGATTGTCAAAGTCAGAGTAGCTGGAGAACCGGATCGTAGAAATTCCATCCAGTTTTCACCATTGTTCTTTCTGCGCAAATTGATGCATCAGCATATAAGGAACAGGCTCTAGCTGATAATAGTATTTCTTTCCGGAACTTTCGAAGAACTTACGATCCGTCAGCAGCGATACACGAAGCTGACTGATGATCGACTCTTCCGGAAGTGCGCAGCAAATTTTGGTTCCTTTTCAGCTGGACTGCTCGAGCAAGTCGAAGCTGCCATTTGCTGGTGAAGGGTAAACATTGACCTGATCTGACAAAACAGGACTGCATATATAATGAGCAAGTGCAAAAAATCACAATAAACTTTATTGTGGTTACATAAATTGCACAAATAATACACATAAGACAATAATATTTCGTACGATGTTTTTCTTCTTTGCGTACCGCTTAAACAACGAATTCTGCCAGGACCATATCAGATGGGAGTTATCTCATCTGATATGACAAAGATGTCCAAAAACAATTGAAACTCTTGCTGTATCCTTATAAACCATCCAAAGGGGTGGAGGAAACGAATAACTGGCAAAACTGACAAAACTTACGATAAATCAATTGAAAAACAGCTGACACCGGCAGGCGCGGTCAGGTTTCAGGCAAATCCAGGATTGTTTGCGGATAAGCGCACCCTGTTCCAAAACAGGAAGATAGAATGTTTGAAGAACTTCACATGATTATTAAAGGGAAGTGTCCCATGGTGATGAGAAGAATAAATTATTCTATTATTATCAAGTGATTGTTAACAGACGATTAAGGAGGAAATGAGTATGAGTTATGAATACAAAATCAGGGCTTTACAGGATGTAACAGTAGACCGCAGAGCAGGAGGCATACAGAAAAAGCGAAAAAACGCCGCTTGTAATCGCAGTGGTGATTGCGATATTGGGCACAATGACTGCGTTCAGTGAGAGCGGGGACGGAAACGCCAGCCTTGTGGGGATGATGATCAGGACACCATGGCATTTTTTGTCCTTTCGAGGAACCCATATGGTTTGGAACCTTTTGTCTAAGGTGACACGCTATTTTGAGGGGATTCTGTTCCCCCCCTCCACCATGGGATGGCTGATTATTTCGGCGTGAAACCGATGGCTTCCATGTGCTGCGGCTGGTTCAGCCTTTGGCGGAAAGTGCCTGGTACGTATCAAAGCGAAAGGAGGAAGGGGATAATGAACTACTATATTTCAGATCTTCATTTCGCGTCACGCCCGGCTCAATGAAAGATTGACTGCCGGGGCTTTAAGCTTTCCGAACAGATGGATGAATATATGCCCCAGTGGAATTCACGGGTAAAGATGGGGATCATGTATTCATCTTAGGAGAAGGATCTGTGTTTCTTCCCCAGGGAGGGAGGTGAATCGGATTCTTGCACCGCCTGAAGGGCAAAAACACTGTTAATAGGAAATCATGACACATACCTTCAGGATCCAGCATTTGACCCAAGGGACTGCTTGAACAGGCGGTCCCTTATCTGGAAATTGCAGGGATGGGAGATACAACCTGGTATTATCGCATTATCCGATTCTTTTACAATGGACAGTATTCCCTGGACCGGGAGGGGGACGACCGAAGATGCTGTACGGACATGTGCATAACGGTCGGATGAACAGAAGCTCCGCGAATATCTGAAAAGATGTGCGTAAACATCGAAATGGAATTATGTTCTAAAAAGAGAGGATGAGACACCCTGTCAGCTGATGAATTGTTTTTACATGTTTTCTGATTATATACCGTTGCCACTGGAAGAGTGGATTCAGGCATTCCGGAACAGAGGTAAAACAGTGGTATGTAAAAATAATGAAGCTCTCCCCGGTTCCGGAGAAAATGCGATATAATGAGCTTCACAAAGAGAGCCATAGGGGAGCTTGCTCACTTTTGGCCGAATGGCGAAGATTGAGTGATGAAATTACGAAATAATATCTGCAAATGAGAATGCAGGAAGTAGAATTATGATCAAAAGAAACACAGTGTCATGGCTGGGAGATCCCTTATATTACCTTAACATTTTGTCTGCGCTTTTTGCAAACCATCGAGGTTCGGAACAGAAAGGTTTCAATGCAGTGGTCTGTGAAGATCTGCTGAGAAAAAAGCTTGTGTGGCAGACCCGCAATTGTGATGAATGATGCAGGTTTCAGGACAGCTGCATCGTATGGAATGCATTTTATACATAATGCGTTTTAAACCGTATATGACCGGAAAAGAAGCCTGGGATACCTGATAGAGTGCGACAATCGAGGAAACGGATATGGATCCGCGTCATGGATTTGTATTCCGCTTGAAACTATTTGGACGCCAATATTGCGCTGTTCAAAGCCAATATCTGGATGCGTTTGGCAGCTTGGACAGGCCGGAATCGGAAAAGAATCATGCCAGATTTCAGAAATCGCAGCGGTTTTATCAGAAGATGAAGCATGATTTTTAGATGAAAATCAGATTCATATGGAGAACTTCCGGATCGGACCGTAGGAGATATATATCTCAGAAAAATGGGAGACTTGGAATCGGAAGGGGATGCGGCAGGGAAGAGAAAAGCATCTGGATTAATTCCTCACACCCCCCTTGGCCCTTCGGAAGGATCGCATCGATCTCTATGATTTTGATGCAGATGCTATCTGGAGAGCTGTACACCGGAAAATTCAGATGATGAGCTGTTTTGATGAAATCGGTTGAACCTGGAAAAGCCTCTTTGTCTGGCCCGGATGCTGGAATCTCATATTGCATGTTCCGGAATCCGCCGGTATTCGAATACCCATAAGAGCAAGATGGAGTTAAAAGAGAATACGGGGGTGTAGTCGTGATGGAAGACATCACCGAAAAAGACTGGAAGAACTTTTAGCGGGAGAGTTGTTCCATATAGGAAAGAAATAATAGTTTTGATTTTGGTCGGTACTTAATAGAAAGAGAAATAAGTGAGAAAAATCAGTTTGTTTTTAAATCAGAGGAAATCTTTCATGTTCACACCTGGAGGTGTGGGCATGCCGGAGAAGAACGAGAGGAAAGAGTATATCAAAGCTGCCATTCGCCTGGGAGCAGAAACAGATCACATTTACCGATCATGCACCATTTCCAGGTGATCTTTCCGCGGAAAAATGAAAAATGGAAGAACTTCCGGAGCGTGAAGACACACTGTGGGAGCTTCGAGCCAAATATCAGGGGGAAAATACAGGTAAGAATAGGACTAGAGGCGGAATATCTGCCCGGATTTCAAAACTTATTATGAAAAGCTGAAAAGAAGACGAAGGGATAGAATATCTGCGCTTTTGGGACAACATTTTTTTATGAGTTAGCGCCAGTGAATACAGTTTCTCTAAAAAGGACTGAGCGGCCGTGCAGACGGAATCGTCAGAGCAGAGCTAGAGGGAGTGGAAAGCGGATATTTTTTCCGGCATAGCACATCGGATCGGAGCTATCGCTACTTAAAACCTGGAGAACAAGCAGACATAGGAATTGTAAAAAGAACTAATTAATGCCGCCGCAGAATATCACATTCCTTTAGAAAAAATATCAGTTCAATGGAAGCAAACTGGTATTATCCGGAGATTTTCTGGAAATATTGTACCGACGATTATCTGGTCGGTTTAGATGCATTCTGTATCGGAGATGATGAGAGATATCATTACTCAGCTTTTTGATGGAGTCAATTAAAATTAACCAATTAAAAGTGTGCTGTAAGTACTTCTCAAACCCAGAAAAAAGAGGTATACTAAAAAGGAGGAATGGGACTGTCAAATATGAACAAATTGTGAACTTCAAAAACACCCTAAAAATGCCTTTTCAGAATATTCTGAAAAACTTCTGGAAAAAATGGACAAAGCCTTGATTTTAAATGAGGCAAAAGGGTAGAAATGAAGGTCGCCCCTTTCAGGTTACAAGGGTTTTCCCTTTGCATACACAAGTTATTTCCGTAGAAATGAGGTCGCCCATTCAGGGCATTGACACATCTTCATCCATAGTTAATGAATTTACAATAACATCCGTAGAAATGAAGGTCGCCCCATTCAGGGCATTGATACTAATCTGAGGCATTATTCTTTTTGCGCAAATCTATGAAACAGTTGAAATACTTATTGTTAAAGAACAACTTGTCTAATTTTTCTGAATTCCCCATGTTAGACTTAACTCATGAAACGAAAATGAATATTTGTAGATGCACTTTTGATGTGTATTTTTGATAGACAAATACACAAAATGTGGACAATTATTCGATTACAGTGGTATAATTACCTAAAAGTGTTCGAAAGGTAGGAAGGATGGACAATTTCATGAGACAACTGATGATTTAGAAGTATCTCAAAAAAGCAGGCGTACATCTTTGAGAGTACAAAAACTGAAAAACGTGGAACGGTCAGAGATATGCAGGGGTGACGAATCGGCATATTTTGAACTGGTTGCAAAGCGAAGCAGTCTTGCTGACAAAGAGAAAAAAATGGTATATTCCGGCGGCGGCCGCGGTTCTGGAGTTCCCGGATCAGGGGTCCGCAGAAGTTTGCCTATGCGATCTCTTCTCGGGTTCGCCGTGGTATCCGGAGCTGGGTACTTTATCAAAACGATGAAGTATGATGAGAACAAGGGGCAGGGAGAATCTGTTCCGTCTTTCAAGGAACTGGAAAAAAAAAATCAGTTCGTGCAGCTTCGTTTATCAGGGCTCTTTCGGGTAGAAGATTCGAATCTCCGCCGTGCCAAAGGCAAAGTACCGGACGATGTGGACAAAATTGAGATGCCGGCGGAGCATGGTATGTGCCGGAAAGGTTATGTTATGCCTTATAAACTAGAAGGAAACTGGGAGTCAGCAAGGAATGATTCAATTTTGTGAAACGTGTTCATATCGATGGAAACGGCATGGGAAAACAGGAGGTGGAAAACCTTCGAACTAAGTGTAGAGGATCTTCATGGGAGGAATATAAAGAAAACACTTCGCAGCTTCAGTGATGCGATTGATGCGATTTCAAGACAGCTTTTGAGGCATGCTAGATGAGGATCGGAGGCAGATTCCGGCTCTGGTGGATCAGGATTGAACCTGAAGAACGTTCTTTCCCGTTAGAAAACTGATTCTCGCCGATGATGATAAACTTTGTCTGAAGGCCAGAATCACGGTCTGGAGGCCAGTATCTTTATTATTATCTGCACTGGAAAATGCAGTGGATCATCAAAATATACAGCCTGTGCGGGTGTTGATTGTACATCAGAAATATCCGTTCTACAAAGCCTACGAGTTATCAGGGATGCTTTGTTCTAATGCAAGCGTTTCCTGGCTTCCTATGATGACCGGATTAAGGATTCCCGGAACCGAGGGCTGTGCGATTGACTGGCATATCAATTCGGTGAATCATCGATGATCTTGCTGAGATGCGCCAGAAACATGAGACAGAGGATGGCGGAACCCTGGGTTAAGACCCTATATGCTGTGTGCAGAACCGGCTTTGGAAATTAGAAAAAGGTACGCCGTTATCGCTCCCTTCAAGAAGCTTTTAAGCATGCTGCTTGATAAGAAAAAGTCTATGCGAGAGGCAAGATCAAGGAGCTTCGAGGGGGTACTGAAAAAAGAAGGCGAAAAGGCAACCAGAATATTATCTTCAGTCTTCTCTTATGGATATTTTAAATCTGGATATTTTTTGAAGATCATAAATTGGAAGAACAGCTCAGACAGATTGGAACCGGAAAGCGGATTGGAGCGCCGTGCATTCCCTGGATATTGATGGAAAAGAAGCATTCACTTTATTTTGATGCAGTTGAGATGCTGGATACCTTTATCGGTCTGAAAGAAAGGAGAGCAGGCATGAAGCTTTTGATAAATGACACTGCAGTCGGATGCCGTGTTTGGCAACGGACTCAGCATTCCGAGGCGGAGAAAGATATCACCCAACTTACAGACGGATGATGCAGGGGTTTCCGTAAGGCAAATACCTTCAAAGGGAATCTTCGGGAAGAACTGATTAACCTTCTTGGATGGACTGGAAAAAGATACGGCAGAGACAGACCATATCGTCTGCACTCTGATGGGAAAGGTGGTTCGGAACTTCTGGATGAATCCAGAAAAGTTTTCCGACTTAGTGCTTCATCCCCTTCTGCGCAGTGCAGCAGAGAAAGGAAACAGAAAGATCTTTCAGAACATAAGGCTATGTTTACATATAAGATTTTAAGCCTGGAGAAATGGTATGGCTAAGGAAGGTTCCATACTTCGCCAGTGCCGCTTGCGTAAAACTGGTTTCATTTTGGCACCTGTGTCTGCGATGCACAGGATGCTGAACTGGTGAAAGAAGGTGTTAGGACTGATCAAATGGGTCGGTACTATGAAAACCGGGTTTTGGATAAGTATCTGCGTGGAGGATCAGCATGAATAATTATTGGAAGATTCATTTGAAAAATATGGATCCGCTGAAATTGCGGATGATAAAAGCAGTCAGCACGGACAGACGGACACACTGCGCTATATTCCTGGCAGTGCGCTTCAGGGGATATGTGATGTCGGAACTGGCAAAGCAGGCTGAGTTTGAGACCTGGAAACCGGCATTCTTCAATGGACAGATTCGTTTATGAATGCCTACCTGACGGTGAATGGAGAGGTAATTCCTTCTTTAAAGGGATTTTTCGAATAAGACACCTTGTATTGATAAAAGGAGATTCAGAACGTTATTAGAAAGGATGTGGAGTCAGGATATAAGCGGGCATCTCGCAAAGGTACTGCTATGTTGAGACTGCATCTGCTATCCAGGTCTTGAATTGAGTGAAAGATATCAATATTAATATGGGACGCACAAGTGAAAAGAAATGTTTTCGGAGTCAGTACTTGCGAAAAGGACAGAGGCCACCGGTTATGTATCGATGACAGATGACATCGATGTGGAAAGCTAGGGAAGCTTGTTCTGGATTTTGAGCAAGATATCGAGGTAGGAAACAGGCTGCAGCACGGCGGTTATGAACCTGCTGTACGGTTCTGGAAGCGCAGATAGAGCAGTTCGCGGAGAGGTACGGACTCAGGAAATCATGTTCTATCTGGTGCTTCTTTCAATCTGGTGATGATGAGAAGTGAGATCGGAGGAAGCTCTGCGGGCTGAAGTTTCCTGGATGAACTGGCAGAGCGTTTAGGATGTGATAAACTGGATTGAAACGTTGTGCAACCTCTACGGCCAGAATCTGTATGGTTATAATCCGGATCTGGAAGGGAACCATTCCTTCCCGCCAACATGTACAAAGCAGGAAGTGTCTGCCTGATTGCCGATCAGGAGGATTTCAAGGGAAAATTTCCGCCGTGTAGAAAACAGAGGACTGGGTATCCGGACTGTGGAAGGATTTGGCCAGGTGGCATTTATGGAAGGATTTTGGGTCGAATCATCTATAAAAAACCGATGGAAAAAATGAGCTGAGCAGGTGGAACAGGCTACAGACTCCTGAAAGAGCAAAATCCATGCAGAGGAGGATTGCCGACTGGCAGCCAAGAGGACTTTGCATCGGATTGAACGGGCATGGAACGTTATGTAGGATGAATGAGTGAGGAGGAGTACACTCAGTCAGCTGGGCGTGATTGCATCGATGTGTATCGCTGTCCGGTATAAGCCGGAAAAGAGGCAGAGTGGAAGCTTGGAAGTTTTTCTGGTTCATTCAAAAAGAAAAAGACAGGAACATAAAAAGCAGGATAACAAGAAAAAAACCAGTTCTACCATCGTTATCTGGAAAAAAATGCTTAATTCTGATTTGTTTGAACTTCTTGCTTGAAATAGACGGAAAAAAAGGTGATGGGAATCCCGGCTGATCAAGTTGTTTGAGAGCCGGATGAGCAGATTCGGTATAGCTTCCAGCTGATGGGCAAATACGCTACGCAAACAGGGGAGGAAAAAATCATGGCTGATAAATACGGAAGTTTATATGATCATATCGTATCCTATCAGATCACGGTGATATGTAAAGGAACCGCTGCATCGGCAGGAAACGATGACAGAGCCGGAGGAATTCTGATTCATCCGGTAAAAATCCCATTTATTCAGGCAACCGGTTAGCCGGAGCGATGAGGGGCCACCTTGCAGATGAGCCGGGACTGCAGAATCAACTGTTTGGCTCTGATGCAGACGGCACCGATACAGGAAGTAAAGTCCGCATCAACGATGCATTTTTCGCGGGAAATGTGGTAGATACCAATTAAGACCAAGAGTTAAGATTAACCGGGAAGCTGGTACCTGCCAGACGGTTCAGACAAAAGGGTGGACAGAACTGGGGTCCGGCCAGAAGTTTGAATGATGGAGTCAGTGGCAGCGGGTTCTGAATTTACATTTAAAGATGTACCTGTATGAACGAAATCATGAACATGAAGCCACAATAGAGGCGGATATTAGGTGCCCTGCAGGCCGGCAATATTCAGATTGGCGGTCAGAAGAGCAATGGCTGCGGATATGTTGAGTTCAAAGAGCTGATGAAAACCGATTATGATATGACCCGGGAAAAAGACCGGAAACTCTGGAGATGAGTCAAAAAGAGGGACAGTCTATTCTGGAGGAGCTAAAAGGACGGGTATCCACGTTGGATCACCGCATTCATTTTTGAACTGAAGGGTAAAGTGGACAGCGAGATCCTGGTCAAATCCATCGATGTAAGAGATTATAATGAGGAATCAGCGGATGCAGAACAGATGCGCAGAGCAGACGGAGAACTTCTGATTCCGGCCGCTTCGATTAAAGGTGTGCTGCGAAGCCAGATGGAGAAAATCGCAAAGCTGAGACAGCTTCCGGTATCGGATATTGAGGCTGTATTCGGTAAAAAATGCAGAAAAAAAGAAGAAAAAGATTTCTGGGCTGCATTCATTTCTTGATGCGATGCTGGAAAAAGGCGGTGAGCGTCCGCCACAGAAGCGGATTCACATCGATAAATTTACCGGTGGTGTGATGTATGGAGGACTTTTCAGTGAGACTCCGGCTTATGGTGAACTCACTATCCGGGTTGATCTGGAGGAGGAGAATAAAAAAGGCTGCAGGCCTTCTTCTTATGGCACTGCGTGACGTAGGATTGGGTATTCTCCCTCTGGGAAGCGGAAGCAGCATCGGCAGAGGTTATATAGACGGAAGTGAGCTGCTGATCAAAAGAAGGAACCGAAGTGATCGCAAAGATCAACTTAAAGAGCAGACAGATTGAACAGGGCGCAGATTTGATCATAGAGTATGTGAAAGCGGTCTGAAAGGGATGGCAGATTATGAAAACATATAAACATCTGGATGTCCGGGGCGGTATCTGCGGAGCGTTCAGAACTGAAGGAAAAAGCAGCACAGTATCCTTATGTAATTGCTCATATGTACAGTGACATCCTGTGCGGAAACTGTGTTCATGATGGGATTAACTGGGATGAACTGGTGGAATTAAGAGCATTTGATGAAAAAAGGCGAACTGCATGTATACGAGCAGAATGGTTCTTTGAAGGCTGTAGAGATTACGGAGAAAGAGAATGCTGATGCAGAAGAGGATACCGTGATCCAAGTACTATCAGGTTCGTAAATCAGTTTCCGCTGTCAAATCTCCATGCAGACTTGCAGTAAAAGAGTATCTCGAGGCGGATGAAGACGGACAGGCTGTAGTTGTCTATACAAGACCCTTTTTGGATTGGAGGCGAAAGCAGAATGAGTTATGTAGGAGCACCCTATAACTTCGTACCGTTGGGCAAAAAAGTATACCGGAAAGACGAAATCACAAAGCACAGTGAGATAAGTGGCTTATCCGGATATCTGAGTATCAGGTTACTGCCAAAACTCCTATCATAGTTGACGGCGGAGATAAGCATTTTTATAAAAATAAGGATGGAAAGGCAGCCATTCCGGAAGTACCATGCGGGGGCTGGTGCGCAGCAATATGCAGATCTTAAGTCAGTCTTCTATCGCGGATGATATTGCAAATGCAAAGCTGATGTACCGGTGCGTAGGCGGAAGTTCAAGAAACCTGAATAAAAAGGTGTACGATGGTACCTTAGGTTCTGATACGGTTGTTGTCGGCAAGGGAAGATTTTCTGTCTTAAAGAACGTTAAGGGTGGATATATCGGCTGCAAGAATGGAAAATATTACATTATTCCATCCAGCATCCAGACACTTCAGCGTGAACTAGGCGAGATGAATTACTATGTTTTTAAGTGAGCGCCGGATCATTGAAGATAAGTTTCGTGGATTTGAGATGTTGAGAAAAAAAAAAGTCCCTGTGTACTTCAGAACTCCAACACGAGACCTTTTTGAAAGAAGCAAGAGGAAACCGTGTTCAGTATAAAGGCGACAAGAATGTAAATTATAAGCCGTATTTCAAAAACAGTTTATTATCAGCCGAAGGGAATGCGGAATATTTCTGCTTTATCAGAAGAACCGAAGAATGGTTATAAAAAGGGTACACTTATCACCACCGGTTTCATGAATCAGAAAAAAAGCATTTTATGTAATCCCGGAGATGGCAGAACTTCCGGTAAGCGAGGTGGATCCCTGATTGCACCTCAGGATATAGATAGTTTTTAAACGTGATTTTTGAGGGAAGAAAGAATCAGTTGACCGTGGCAACCGGATTTAATCTGGCTAAGATGGAGAAGGATGAGAAAGAAGAACTGAAAAAGAAGAAGTGAGCCGTTTCTTTGGCCTGCCGGAGAATGGTGAGATCAAACCGGTATTCTATATTGAGTTAGATGGAAAACTGTACTTCAGATTTACTCCAAGACTTCGTCTTTTTCTATGAGAAGGAAATCTATGATGGATTGTCGAAAAAACAGAGAGACAATAGCCTTGACTACTGCAAGTCCATGTTCGGATTTGCGACAGATAATGAAAAAGCTACCGTTCCAGACTTTCTTTCCAGGAGACCGTGATAGATAAGAATATTTCTGAAAATGGAAAAACAGCGGTAGTGCTTGGGGAACCGAAGCCTACCAGTTATCTGGATTATCTGGTTGGAAAGAATGGTGAAGCAGTTACGTATCGCGGTGATTTTGCTTTAAGAGGTATGAAACAGTATTGGCTTCATACGAAAGAGGCTGCCAGTGGCCTTTGGAAATAACAAGGACGTAGGATCTGATTTCTATCCATACCCGAAGGGAAACTTCTTTCACCGGGCAGATTCGTTTTTCAAATCTGAGTGAAGAAGAGCTTGGTATGCTTCTCTGGAGCCTGCTTCTGGAAAAAGAACAGCCAGCAGAACATAGGAAAAGGGAAAACCCTATGGATTTGGCCGTGTAGAGATTTCGCTGAAACAGCTGAATATTCTGGATACGGCTGCCATGTATGACAGTGAGACCCTTTGCTTAGAACCCTACCGGGGAAGAAAAGAACGCTGCAGTGAGTATGTGGATAAGGCTAAGAAAGATATGACCCGGTTTCTCGGAAAAAAGATGTGATGGAACATCCGCCGGTTCGTGATTTCCTGTTGATGAAAAATGGCAATGAGATCCCGGATGACAGTAAGACACATTATATGAGCATCGAGGGGCGTGACAGTGACTATCGGTTCGCAATAGGGAACAGATCCCGCTGGATACCATTGGAGTTGTTATGGGTAAGGAGAAGAGAAAAACTCAGGCACAGACTGGTCAGGGGGTAGTCATGGAAATGGATATAACAGTGGAAAATGGGGCAAGAATAATTCTTATGGAAATAAGAATTCAGGAAGCAGAGAATATAAAAAGACAGTGGCAATGCGACCACGTCTATGGCCAGCGTGTTTGCAGGAATAAAAATCGATTCATAATGTGGAACAGATAGTTTCCCCTACACCCATAGAAAAACCGGGATTATCCCCGGTTTTTCGCTCTTTTAAGTGACTTTTATGATGTGTTCTCTCAGACTTTTTAGGTTCCTGTACGATAGCAGAACTTCAAATCCGTAGATCAGGGACGGAACTTGCTGATACCGTAGACGGTATCTTCGTAGTACAGATAGCCGTCTTTTTCGTAGAGTTTTCCCTTTGTGCGGCAGGCCAGATCGTTTTTGCACTTTTCCCAGACATTAGCCTCGTTGTAGAACTTTACCTTGATATGTTCCGGCTTTTCGGAGGAAGCAGTTTCCCCCACCTGGGGGGCAATGGAATCAATGATGGAACTATCGCCTGCATCGATTTCTCAGTCCCAGGCCGCAGATCAGGATGCGATTCAAGCGGTGAACCTGAATCTTATTCTCAGAAACAGACAGGACGCAGTATAGGTTCTCCGGACTCATCGTAAGATATCTTCAAGGGCTGGAAGGTAATCTTTAGAATTTCTCCTATGGAGTTTTTATAATTCATGGAAAGAGATTTCTTTTTTGATTGCTTCATCAATGATCTGAAGGCGGGATGTCAATTCCCGGTAATCATGGATGGTACGATAGCTGTCTTTATCTGAAGAAAGGATGTTTTTTGTATTGGCGAAGGTTTGTCAGGTGTAATATCCTTCCGTATGGCATCAGTGCCAGAGATTCATCGTAACTTAAAAGCAATATTGAAGTTATCACATCGGTTAAGGAGCAGTTTTCGATATCAATCGGGATATGATCGCAGTCACCATTTAAAAGTTTTTCTTCTAAATCTGGATCAAAACGGTTAAGCATATCTGCGATAGTATATTCAAACTGGCTATCTTCATCGGACATGTCACCATCGCTTTGATTTTCTTTAAACAGGTCCTTGATATTTTCGAAATCAGGGAAGATCCTGTTTTCCAGATTCTCCGGGATAAAAATATCACCATCATATTTTTGAGTTTATGGCTGCCTGCCATTTCAGGATAGCAGCGATGTCCAGGCGGATCGTATCGATCGGAATCTGCGTATAATGATGGAGCTCCAGGATAGACATTCCGTCAAGGTCATAACTGCCTCTGGAGATCCAGCTGTAATAGGTCTGAAGACGGATATAAGGGTTTTCGTAATTATTCATACTCATCCTCCTCGTATCTCGATAAGGTTCGGTCTATGGAAAAATTCATTTTGTCCTTTAATGAGGCAGGTTCGATGACGTGGACACTACGTCCGGAATTGCCGGAGATAATTGCAAAATCGCCCAGACCGCGGATGGTGTCCTGGTATTCCAGCTGATTTTCTTCCGGAAAATAGGTGATGGAAGCGCTGCCGCATTTGTTTCAGGTAGTGAATTTTTCGTTTGACATTGGCTTCCAATCAAAGACCATAAGCGGTTCTTCCAGCGATATGCTGAACATCTCGGAGAAGATATGCTGATATGTGGTAGAACGATAGCTGTCATTTGAAAACCGTGTTTTCAATGGTGCTTATACGGCTCATAACGATAATCAATTGTATTTTCGGTCAGAGCTGGTTCTTCCGTATATTCTTTTCCCCAGGAGATACAGCTTTGCTTTTTCTACACTGTAGATAACCAGGCCGGTCTGGAAGAAAATCGTTAGCATCTGGCCGGATTTGGTTTTGTAAGTCATGCGTATCAGCTTTCCGCATAGCTGGAATCGAGAGCTTTTTTCATCCATTGATTAATCTCCTCCAGCATTTCGTGCTGTTTTCCGTAGGCAAAAAGTAGTTTGGGACTGGAGACGGAACCAAGATTGTCGGATAGCTTTATGATTTCTAGTTTATGTGCGATGGAATTCAGCTGGCTGTGGTAGGAGAGGCAGCTGGAAGCAGTTTTACCTGTTCTAAAAGTTTGCTGACCGTCTCCTTGGAAAAATGATGCAGAATCGAACGGAACGACCGGTGGCATGGTATGTGCACTCGGATGTAATGGCAATCTCTTTTTTCCTGTATTAGTGCATTCCACAGATTGTCGAATGCGGTTTTAGTGATATCCATCGGCAGTTTATCACAGTTATCGTCTGTTTACTATTGTTACCTGGCAGGAAATAGCGATCTTTTAGCAATTTCATACGCAGTGTCGTGTTTGCGCTGGAGGTTCTGGATAACATTGTATTTTCGTAAAATTTCTTGGATATCGGTAGGTAGTAAACAGGAGGAGCAGACGGATCTTCTGAGATGAGTGTATAGTAGGCAGTTTTATTTCTGGTTGTGCTTTCCAGTTCAAAACCTCGTTCTTTGAGGCGTTCTATGTAGTTGTAAGTGCTGCCCGATTGCAGACAAGAAGGTTCTGGATGTCTTTGCAGACAGTTCCCTTTGTTCATAAATGCATGAATCAGTGTTTGAGCTTTTTCTTCCACTTTCTTTGATCCCATAAGCAAAATCCTCTCATATGTTTGACTTGATGTGATACTCTGGGTATACCAGATAATGGTGGAAAAGTCTTAAAATGAATATGGAATTTGCAAAAAAACTGCTGCCAGAACTGTATGGTACGGAATTTTCAGTCCAGAAAATGCCTGCCTGGAACAGTGCAGCTGGCGGCTTTATAGCTGGCATAAAATTAAGATACCATAGAGATTTTGCATGAACTGTGCTATCATTATTAAAGATGCAAAATTTTTCGGACATATAACCAGACGATCCTTTCAGGCCAGTATGTGGTTTTACAACGGAAAAAATATTATGAAGTGCATGAGATTTCTCCGGATTACGGAATTGTGCTGCGCCGTGCCTCTGATCTGTACAGCAGCCGACGGTATTACCGTCAGCTCAGAACCTATCATATGGGTAAAAGTAGAACAGAGTGAGATGGTCAGCAGCCGGAATGTGGCAGGCATGAAGCTTATGACAGGCTGCTGTGACTTTTCTGTAGAATGCGGATGGTTATCTGGATATGCAGGATCTGCATGACTGCAGGACAGCCAGACACGTGGATCTGAGAGAAGATCCGAAGGCCGGATCCTACAGACGAAGCTATCACAATAAGCGGATTCTTACTGTCAAGCTTCCGGATATGGATGAAGATATGCGCTATACGCTGGGGCTTCTATTCTCGAACTTTTCGTTCACTGTATCCAGCCGGATGGGCGTATCTGGCTGTTCTCGCGAAAAAACCGGAAGATTTAGAAGAAACATACAGTCTCTGACTTATGACCTGGAAGAAGAAAAACAGTACAGAGAATCTGTACATGAGTGGAAGACAGTGAACTTGATCTGGGACTCCCTTGACAGTGTGATCCGAAATATGCCGCGTATGATGGAGATACTGGAAGACTATCTTTCCTGGCATCTTGAAAAGTTGGGAGAAAAGAGGCAGCAGAAGAGGAGAAAGAGCAGACAGAGCAGACAGAAGGAGAATCAGAAGAGGCAAAAAAAGATCCTACAGGAAGGAACATTACTTCCTTTTTGGAGGCGAAAAAGGTGAGCAGTCATCTGAAGCTTTTGGAGGTACGGGATTATCTAAAGCGCTGCGGCAGCAGAAAAAATCCACTGACCCGTGCGAGAAAACAGGAGCTTATCGATGCCAGGGAGTTCGATCTGCAGGCAGTTAATACCTGTGATTTCTGTGGCCTTCCACTTTCGGAAGTCAGCTATGAGCGTCTGAATGATGGCCGGATCCGATGCAGCGATTGTGCGTCCAGTGCTGTGGAGACCACAGGAGAATTTCAGGAGATATTCCTGCGATGCCTGAAGATGATGGAAATTCTGTATGGAATCAAGATTCACGCACCGATTCAGCTTCATGTGACCAATGCAGAAGAAGTGGCGAAGCAGACAGGAATTGTGTATAAGCCCGGAACGAAGTTTGCAGTTCGTGCAGTGGGCTATGCACAGATGAAAAATGGTATCTGCCGGATTGTAGTGGAAAACGGAAGTCCGCGTCTGGCAGCTATTGAAACCATGGTTCATGAGCTGACTCATATCTGGCAGTATCTGAACTGGAAAAAGACAGGGAAAAGGCCTGGAATCTGAAAATGGAGAAGAAGGCCTATACAGCTGCCCGGGATATTCTGTATGAAGGAATGGCAATCTGGGTATCTATCCAGTATCTGTATCAGGTGGGAGAATCCAGTTATGCTGCCGGTCTGGAACAGATTCAGATGGTTCGGGATGATGCCAGAGGAGCCGGATTTTTAGGCTTTATGCAGCACAATATCCATTGGTTAAGGATATGACCGCACTTCGGAAGACTCCATTTACCGAGTATATTCCAGTAGACTTAGAAAAGGTCAAATCAGAAGCACACCGCCTTTGGGATAACAGCGGAAAGGCTGCTAGGCATGTGTGGGATAACAGCAGCACGGACCGTGGATTGTGCTGCAGGGAAAGGATAAGAACATGAATCAGGATGATTTTTTTGAAAATGAAACGCTGGGAACGGCATTTCTTTTTTTATCCCGATGGATTTAGACCATGAAACGGCGGAGCAGAAGATAGGCTGTGAAACATTCCGGGAAGAGCTGGAGAAGGGCGATGCGTGGAAACTGAAGGATGATAAGGACAGTAACCGCTATATCTACCGTTATATTACGGACAAGATGGATCTGAAATAAAAGCGGACTGTCTGTATCTGCACTATTGCCTCGCAGATGAGGCAGCCAGAAAAACGCGGCTGGGGTGAGGCTGGAAGGCTCTATCGAATCAAGGATACTGACATCCGGTTTCAGATTCAAACAGTGCATCTGTTCACCTTCAAGACGGAAATAAAGATAGCGGCGATTCAGCTGGAATTTTTGCCAGGATGCTCCGCTCTATATTGCAGAAGGCCTGTATTACCTGAAAAGGTGCATCAGGAAATGCTGATTCGGATGCTCAGATGGAAGAAACAGAAACTATTCTGGAAGCAGTCCGCGGACTCTTTCCCCCCCTGTCTGAAAGAAAAGCTTCGTTTCTTTCCTTATCTGAATGAGGGAATGGAGCACCCAATACCATGAGTCTTGCCTTTGAGCCGGAACGGGAAAAATGGAAAAAGAGCATCTGTATTTTTGAAAAATGCTTACCGTACTGAGGGATTCTTCTATAACGAGTGGATGGATCAGGAGAATGAGACGCTGTTTACCTCCGGTGACTACGTATGGGGGGTGACCGGGGAAAATCTGGCTTGTCTGGTGCTGCAGAAAACAGAACATGTAACGAAACGGTTTCAGAAGCGGTTTCAGGAGGAATATCTGCTGACCCTATATCCTTCTGTTGCATCGAAAGTTCGATTTGTATAAGATTCTGACCGATTTCGGCATCGGAGAGCAGAATGATCTGCAGACATTGAAGTCTTATCAGAAGCATCTGAATATCTATCGGACGGATTATGAGTATGAACGGATCACAGAAGTGCCGCAGTATCACAATCTGTATAAAAAAAAATTGAAGAGAGGATGGAACTGACTGCATTATTTTGACGATGTGATGGAACCGGTCAGCGAACTCAGCAGCATGCAGATGGAATGGTAAGCCGGAGGAAGTCAGGGCTGAACAGGAAGGCAAGATGGAGCGGGCATTGGCAGCGCTTTCGTTCTTAGCTATTTTTCTCAGCGCTGATTGATGGATGTGACTATCTGCAGACACTGATTGAGGACTTTATGGGCGAGGGTCATCTGAATATTATCGTGCCTCTTCATGTATTGTGCAGTTTTATTATACTGTTTGTGGGGGATAAGAGCGCTGATGAATTTCAGAGGAGTTATATTCAAAAAAAGAAAAAAAAAAGAACAACAGTAAATAAGCAGAAAATGTAAAAAAACCGGGAAATGGTAAAATGGATTTTCCTGGTTCTTTCATTTTAAAATGGGAATACTGCTTTGTGAAGTGTCCAAAACGATGAAAACTGCCTGTTACAATATACTCATCAAAGAGATGGAGGTAATGAGTATGAAGAATAAAAAAGATGAAAAGCGGTGGACTTTTTAACTCTGGCATTCTTAATGGCAGCAGGCAATGTGATGCCGGCATTGGCAGGTTCCTGGCAGCAGGATGCAGCAGGATGGCGTTGGAAAAACGATGACGGATCTATCATGCAGGCAGTTGGCAGTGGCTGGACGGAAATCGGGATGGTGTATCGGAATGTTACTATTTCGCACCGAATGGCTACATGCTTGCCAATACCGTGACACCGGACGGTTTTCAGGTAAATACAGAAGGTGCCTGGGTGGAGAATGGAACCGTGAAAACCATGGGAACACCGAAACCGTTACCGTGCCGGAAGGCCGATGGGTGAAGGGGAGACGGGTCAATGCAGGTAAATGGTGGTGGCTGAATCCCAATGGAAGCTATCCGATCCATACCTGGAGGTGGCTGGACGGCAATCAGGATGGTGTGGCAGAATGCTACTATTTCGACGATAATGGCTGGGCTGTCACTTCTGGACTGACACCGGACGGATTCTGGGTAAATGCAGAAGGCGCCTGGGTGGAGAACCAGGTAGTGAAAACGAAAAAAAAAAAAAGAAGGGAGGTGGTGGACCCGCCGGTGTCAGGAGGCGGAACATCCGGAAAAACAGGATCCGGCGGAGGCGGTTCTTCATCCGGCGGAGGTTCTCATGGCGGCAGTCACAGATATGAGGATGATGACGATGATGAATGGGATGATTATGCAGATGGATCGGTGTCCGGTTCTGCCAATGATTTCAAGACAGCGAATTTCGGCATGATGACTTCCAGCCAGTGGAAGGAAACAAAAAGCCGCTATCGAGAAATTCAAACAGGAATATATTACCGATGGCATGAGTGACATGGAAAAAGGAGATTAAGATTATCGAATGGCTGGTGCAGAATTGCCGGTATCAGTCCAAGAGCGACTGTCGTCCCGCTCTACCGCATACAGCTGTATCATTCTCGGCAAGGCACAGTGTCCGGATATGCAGATGCATTTCTGCAGACAGCCAAGCTCTGCGGACTGGATGCAAGATATATCCACAATTCCTCCCATGCATGGAATCTGGTTAAGCTGGATGGTGACTGGTATCATGTGGATGTAACCTGGGAGGATCCAATTGGAGGCAATTCCTATGGATTTGGAAATCTCAGAAACAAAGTACATCAATCTGACGGATGATAAGATTCCGGAACGAGAGATCTCACAAAACCTGGAGTCCGAATTCGCTGAAGGCAACAGGAACGAAATACAGACCGGAGGCAGTTAAGGAGTATCTGATATCTCAGAAAACCGGATCATCTGGTCACAACAGAGTACCAGATCAAATATGTAGATGAAAATGGACGCGTTCTGAACGTGGTAAAAAAGGAACCGGAAGGGCTGGCACCACCGTTACACCGAAAAAGAAAACCTTTTGAGGGGCTATGAACTTGATCAGGAGATTACGCCGTTTACACTGAATAAAATCAGTTCCCCAAAAACGTCTTTGAGGTTCGCTATGCAAGATATTATAATTTTACGATAGTTTATCTCTGTACGACAGATGATAAGGTATTGTCTCAGAGCAAAGGGCGTGTGAAAAACGGAAGCATCATCACAACTCCGGTGGAGAAATTTGATGGTCATACACTGGAATCAAATCCGGATCCTAGATTTACGGTGGATAAGGATGTGAAGGTATTTGTATATTATACCCATGAAACAGGTGAGACAGAGAAGCCGGAGGAACAGAGAAGCCGGAGGGAACAGAGAAGCCGGAGGGAACAGAGAAGCCGGAGGAACAAAAGAAGCCAGAGGGAACAGAGAATGCAGGAAAAGAGGAGAAAATAGAAGAAACTGAGACCACTGAAAAAAAAAAGGAGGAGACTGAAGAAACAATTACGGAAACAGAAGAGAAGAAGGAAAAAATGTAGAGAATGAAGCAGGGGAATCCGGCAGAGTAAGTGAAACGAAAGGTTATTCTCAAAACATATACAAATTTAGCTATGAAAGGGCCCGGCAGAAGCCGGGTTCTTTTTGATGTATAAAAATACAGAAGAATGACATAAAATATGTAAATTTTTCACTTGGATTTTACGCATTCTATGGTACACTAACATAGTATATCAAAAATGGGAAGGAGACTCAAAAATGAGCCAAAAAAAGAAGAAAAAGGGTTAAAGTCTTTTAACAAGGGATTTCAGGTGCCTGACACCTACATTATCATCTTTTTGGTAGTTGTTGTCGCTGCACTTCTGACATTTCTTGTACCAAAGGGATTTTACGAAACACAGGATATTTCATACATGATCAATGGTGTTGAGAAAACCCGTACAGTAATCAAGGACGGAAGTTTCCAGTATCTGACAGATGATGCAGGAAATGTAGTAACAGAAGGAGTAGCACTTTTAGCGGAGATGGCGGAACTGGATTCTTCAACTATATGTATAACGGAATCGTAAGCAGTTCTGCAATCGAGATTATCGCATTTCTTATGGTAGTAGGTGGTGCATTCGGTATCATGATACGTACCGGAGCAATTGAATCCGGACTGATCGGATTGATCCGTAAGGCAAAGGGAGCCGAGAAACTGCTGATTCCAGTACTTTTCGTATTGTTTTCTCTTGGTGGAGCAGTTTTCTTGGAATGGGAGAAGAAGCACTTCCGTTTACTATGATTCTTTGTCCGTTGTTTGTAGCAGTTGGATACGATTCAGTTATTGCAGTTCTTGTTACTTATGTTGCAACACACAGATTGGTTTTTGGTTCATCATGGATGAATCCATTCTCTGTAGGTATTGCACAGGGAATTGCAGGGATTGACGTATTCTCCGGAGCAGGATTCCGTATGGTAATGTGGGGAGTATTTACAGTTCTTGGCTGTGGAATGACTATGTTCTATGCGTCAAAGATTAAAAAGACTCCGACAATCTCAATCGCATATAAGACTGACGTATATTTCCGTGAGCAGAATGAAAAAACAGGTATCGATGAGGGACATTCTTTCGGTATCGGACATATTTTAGTTCTTCTAACATTGGCTGCTACAGTTGTATGGGTAGTTTGGGGAGTTATGACTCAAGGATACTACATGCCAGAGATTGCTACACAGTTCTTCATTATGGGAATTGTTTCCGGTGTGATCGGAGTTATCTTTAAACTGAACGATATGAAACTGAATGATATTGCAACCTCTTTCAAAGATGGAGCAAAAGATCTGATAGGTGCAGCACTTGTTGTTGCTATGGCCCAGGGCATCATGCAGGTTCTTGGTGGATCCGATCCGACAACACCTACGGTTATTAATACAATTATGTATAATATTTCAAATGCACTTGTCTGGAGTTTCCGGAGCAGTTGCAGCCGTACTTATGTATCTGTTCCAGTCCGTATTTAACTTCTTCGTTGTATCCGGAACAGGCCAGGCTGCAATCACAATGCCGATCATGGCGCCACTGTCAGACCTGTTAGGTGTTTCGCGTCAGACAGCGGTAGTTGCATTCCAGCTTGGTGATGCATTTACAAACCTGATTGTTCCTTTACATCCGGATGTCTGATCGGATCTCTTGCGATTGCAAAGATTGAGTGGTCTAACTGGATTAAATTTATGTGGAAATTCCTCGGCATTTTGATGATTGGTGCAATCATTACAATTCTTATTGCAGTTGGAATTTGTATTTTATTCTAAAACATACATTTGATAATTGAGAGTGATTTATGATGAAATTAATTCAGAATATTGATGTTTATGCCCCACAGCATCTGGGGAAAAAAAGATGTACTTACAATCAATGATAAGATTGTCAAGATTAAAGATGCAGGTTCTATATCCGCAGACGGATTTCTTGCTGAGGCAGAAATGATTAATGGAGAGGGGTTACTTTTAACTCCGGGATTCATTGATAGCCACGTTCATGTACTCGGAGGCGGTGGCGAAGGTGGATTCGCAAATCGTACTCCGGAAGCAACTATGGAAGGACTTACGAAGTTTGGAGTAACAACAGTTGTTGGCTGTCTTGGAACAGATGGAATTGGCCGTGATATGTGCGCACTGGTTGCAAAGACAAAAGGATTGAATGAGCAGGGAATGTCTGCATACTGTTATACAGGCAGTTATCAGATTCCGGTTCACACGTTGACTGACAGTATTGTCAAAGATATTATGATGATTCAGGAAATCATCGGAACTGGAGAAATCGCAATTTCTGATCATCGTTCTTCTCAGCCGACTTTCTGAGGAATTTGCACGTGTCATTGCGGATACAAGACTTGGTGGCGTTCTTTCCGGGAAAGCTGGTATTGTAAATGTTCATCTTGGGCGATAGTCCGAGATGCTTAGATCTGATTGAACGGGTAGTAGATGAGACAGAGATACCGGCTTCTCAAATATTGCCAACACATATCAATCGAAATGAGATGCTTTTTGGCAAGTCGATTGAGTATGCGCTGAAAGGCGGAGCAGTAGACTTTACTGGAAATGAAAATATTGATTATTGGGAAACTATCCGTGATGAGGTACGTGTGTGTAATGGTATTAAACGGATGCTGGATGCAGGAGTAAATCCTGACCGCATGACAATTTCTTCTGATGGACAGGGGAAGCCTTCCGATGTACAGTAGTGATGGCGAATTCCTTGGAATGGGCGTTGGACAGTCCAGCTGCCTTCTGAAGGAAAGTAAAGGAATGTGTATTTAAAGCAGAAATTCCTTTAGAAATAGCTATTTCTACAATCACATCTAATCCAGCAGATATTCTTCGTCTTAAAGGAAAAGGTAAGGTTGAAGAAGGCTATGATGCTGATCTTTTGTATTCTTGACCAGGAACTTCAGCTTGTTGAAGTAATTGCAAAAGGGAATACAGTTTATAAAAAAAAAGGATATCAGATGTGAGAAGCATCAGTCACTTGAGTTGGCTGGTGCTTTTTTGCCGTGCTTATACAGTTATAAAATGATAACCTTGCATAAAAGATGCTGTCTGCTGGTAGAATTAAAAAAGAAAAAAGTTGTTGACTTATACACCACAAATATAATTACACATTCTAAATGTTTGAATTATAATTATTCTATATGATAGAAGAAGGAGACTAAATAATAAATGGATGATTCCTTTCACTACTTGTCTATGATAAACCATATGACTGTCCAGAAAAAAACTAATGGAACAGTTGAAAGATAACAGGTTTACAGGACAGCCAAAGTATTGGTTACCTGAAAGAACACGATGGTGCCAGTCGAAAGAGATTGCAGCAAGGATGCCTCATCGAGGCAGGATCTTTAACGTCTATTTTAAACCGTATGGAAGAAAAAAGACCTGATCGAAAGAAAAAAATGCTTAATGGAACAAACCGTATCGTACTTTTCATATTTTTATGACAGAATCGGAAAGAAAAATCAAAGCTGTGGAGGAGGCTTTTAGAAAATAGAAAAACTGCATTAAATGGTATTTCCGAAGAAGAGCAGAAGTTGTTTATGGATATTTTTTGCCGGATTCTATCAAAATCTTGCAGATATGAAATGATCCGGCGATAAAAAAATATGAAATGAGAGGAAATAAAAAATGGAGACACTAAAACGATATTTAATATTTCTGATGGGATTGTTTGTAAACTCCTTGGGAGTCAGCCTGATCACAAAGGCTATTATAAGTAAAAAATTTCTTATAATTTGAAAATACCAAGATGAAAATATCAAAAGGAAAGAAATCCCTTGACATTTCCCTAACATGCCTAAAATAATAAACAGATTGCATACATGAAATCAATCAAACAAACAAACCAAAAGCTATGATCGTGTTCATAAGATACTGTTTCCGGTCAGAGAGAAGAGTCAGCGGCTGTGAGCCTTTTTTCCGTTCAGACAGATATCCGAATTTCCCACGGGAGCTGCATTGCTGAAATTTATGATGAAAAATTGCCGTCTGAGTTTTTGGCGGGTACATACGGAAAGTGTCTGTGGCATACCGGAAAAAATGTCTGTGGATATTTTCTGGGAAGCTGGGTGGTACCGCGGTATAATTTTCGTCCCTTTGCACGTTTTGCATGTCAGGGACTTTGTGCCAGAGAACATCCTTTATGCATCAAATTCGTGCCACAAGATTGCAATATCAAAGATTTCAAATTTAATAAAGGGAGAAAAATCATGCAGGGATTTAAAAGAACTGAATGAAGTGATCGCTGCGATCAAAGGGAAATCCGCCAGGGTGCGGATGCTCTGACGACTTCCAAGTGTCTATGAGTTTAAAGAAGACCTTTCTGGGATAATAAGCAGGGACCAGAATTGGTCTGCTGATGAAAGAAAATGCGTAACGTAGCCAAATGACCAGAAAGGCAGAGTTTGGTAAGACCATCAACGGCGCAAAGGGGTGGGCAAACCAGTTCTTTGATGAGGCTGGACCAGAAATTAAAAGAGAAAGAGCAGCAGCAGCGCTATGAATCGGAGAAGATTGATATCACGATGCCGCCGGTTAAAATCCGTTACGGTAATCTGCATCCAGTTACGACGGTCCGCAATCAGCGACGGATATCTTCGCATCCATGGGATTTGAGGTATATGAGGGAACCGAGATCGAGACCGATATTATAACTTTACGGCGTTAAACACCCGCAGGATCATCCGGCGAGAGATATGCAGGATACATTTTACCTGTCACCGGAATTTTTACTCCGCACCCAGACGTCTGCCGGACAGATTCATGTGATGGAGGCGAAGAAACCGCCGATCAAGATCATCTCCCCAGGCAAAGGTATTCCGTTCCGATGACGACGCTACACATTCTCCGATGTTCACCCAGATGGAGGGTCTTGTGGTAGACGCAAAAGGGCATCACCCTGTGTGATTTAAAAGGTATGCTGGATATGTTTGTTCAGAGAATTTTCGGTGAGCAGACAAACAACGAGACTTCGTCCGTCCTATTTCCCGTTCACGGAGCCGTCCGTCGAGGTGGATGTAAGCTGCTTCCCAGTGCGGCGGATGGGCTGCAAACTCTGCAAGGGAACCGGCTGGATCGAAGTGCTCGGCCGGCGTCGTCAACAATAAAGTTCTGGAAGGATGCGGCATTGATACCGAATGAGTACAGCGGTTTTGCGTTCGGTATCGGTATTGAGCGAATTGCCATGTTAAAAATACGGCATCAACAATATCAAGCTGCTGTTTGAGTCATGATCTGCGTATTAAAGCAGATTGACGATTAAAGACGAATAGAAAAGGAGAGTTATCATGTTAGCACCATTAAGCTGGTTAAAAGATTATGTAGATATTGATGTTACCCCGAAGGAACTGGAGGAAAAGTTGTTTTCCTGCGGCTTTGAGGTGGAGGAGGCTGATTGAAGTCGGAAAAGACATCAGCAATGTTGTGGTCGGACTGGTGAATCCTGCGAGCCGATCCCGGATACCCATTTAATCTCTGCCAGGTGAATGCCGGAGAGCACGGCACTCTTACAGATCTGCTGCGGGGCAGACAATGTAAAAGCTGGAGGAAAATATCCAGTTGCGCTTGTGGGCGCAAAGTATATGCAACTGCAAAGGATCATGTGACGATCGAGGGCGTGGCCACCATTAAAAAGGGTAAATTGAGAGGTTATGAGTCCCAGGGTATGCTGTGTTCCGGTACCGAGCTTGGCTTAAACGAGGATTCTGTATCCGGGTGCTGGTTACAACGGATTGCTGGTTCTGCCGGAGGATGCGGAATTGGTTCGGATGTCAAAGAGCTGACCGGCTTAAATGACTGGATCTTCGATGTTTCTATCACGGCAAACCGTCCGACTGCCAGAGTATTTTCGGTCTGGCAAGAGAGGTTGCCGCCGCACTGGGCGAGCCGCTCAAGACACCGGCACTGGATTACACTGAGACAGAAGTTGAGAAAGAAGGCTTCAACGTAACGGTAGAGGCACAGGATCTTTGCCCGCGTTACATTGCACACTATGTATATGACGTAAAACTGGGTCAGTCCCGGCATGGATGAGAAGACGCCTGGCTTTGGTGGGCAACAACTCCATTTCAACATTGTTGATATCACCAATTATATTATGCGTGAGTTAGGACAGCCGCTGCACGCATTTGACTGTGATTATCTGGAAGGCAATGCGATCAACGTAAGACGCGCGGCCGAGGGCGAAGATCGTGACGCTGGATGAGAAAGAATTTACCTTAAATCCGAACAATCTGGTTATCTGCGACGGCAAAAAGCCGGTAGCACTTGCCGGAATCATGGGTGGTTTAAATTCTGAGGTGCCCGTGATCCACGACGGAAGTGATGTTCGAGGCAGCTAAATTTTGCCCGTGACAACATCCGCAGAAGCTCCGTGCATTAGGACAGGGATCCGACGCGAGCCAAAGCGATATTCTAAGGGCGTCGATGAGTACACAACCGAGATGGCGATGAAAACGTGCCCCGCACCTGGTTGAAGAGCTGGGGAGCTGGTAAGATTTCAAGACCCATAAAAATGTAAATACCGGAAACTCCTTAGAGCCGACCACCTTCAAGACAAGTGTTAAGAAGGTAAACGCTGTTCTGGGTATTACCGTTCCGGACGAGATATTTTTTACGCATCCTGACTGGCTTAAACTTCCAGCCGGAGATCAACGGCGACGAACTGACCATGCATTTCCGGCATACCGCGAGGATATGGAAGATTATCCGGATGTTGCTGAG
>VOFK01002558.1_pt1 | contig 29518 bp, 51 predicted proteins | sample 5384121 | NCBI WGS metagenome assembly VOFK01 (sample SAMN12384730, study PRJNA508395) | human gut metagenome | isolation source: healthy gut J | host: Homo sapiens | reverse complement strand
CTCAATTGCTTCCGTTTCAGTTGCATGTACTGGCTGATCATCTACCCCGGTGTATTGTCACGAAGTACATTCATGATGTGTCCGATCTTCTTGGAACCTTTCTACACCCTTCAGAGTTACAGTCTTGATATCATCTACATAGTAGCCGTATTTCTCATACATATCCATCATAACATCCCATAAAGTCTTACCCTGTCCTTTATAGAATGCCGCAGCTTCGCAAAGTGCCATTGTTGCTACGATGGCATCCTTATCTCTTGCATGTGTTCCGATCAGACAGCCGTAGCTCTCTTCGAAACCAAAGAGGTAAGTTCCCTTTCCTTCCTGCTCGAAGCGTAAGATCTCACGTCCAATGTTCTTGAAACCTGTGAAGCACTCGATCAGGTCTGTATCATAATATTTTGCGATCGCATCAACCATATTTGTTGTAACGATCGTCTTAATGATCGCACCGTCCTCCGGCAGCTTGCCATCGCGTGCTTTCATCTGACTTACTTCATATTCACACAGAAGGCTTCCTGACATGTTACCGGTAAATACCTTATATTCGCCTGTCTTGGAATCCTTTGCATATACACCAAGTCTGTCTGCATCCGGATCAGTTGCAAGAACGAGGTCTGCATCTACTTTCTTTGCAAGATCAAGAGCAAGGGCGAATGCTTCCTTTGCTTCCGGATTTGGGTAAGCAACTGTTGGGAAATTACCATCCGGAAGTTCCTGTTCCGGAACAACATATACATTTTCAAATCCAAGATCAGAAAGAATTCTTCTTGCAGGAATATTTCCGGTACCATGAAGTGGTGTATATACGATCTTCAGATCCTTACCATATTTATCAATAGCATCCTGATGAAGAACCAGCTTCTTCAGTTCGCCCATATATGCATCATCAACTTCTGCACCGATCGTTACCAGAAGTCCTGCTTTGATCGCATCGATCATTTCCATTGTCTTGGTATCTGCAAAATCTGCAATGGCCTTAACCTCTGCCATGATTCCCGTATCATGTGGAGGTGTGATCTGCGCACCGTCTTCCCAGTATACTTTATAACCATTGTACTCCGGTGGATTGTGGCTGGCTGTTACATTAATACCTGCTACACAGTCCAGATAGCGAACTGCAAATGACAGCTCCGGCGTCGGACGTAAAGACTCGAATCTGTATGCCTTGATTCCATTTGCTGCAAGACATAATGCTGCTTCCATGGAAAACTCCGGTGACATTCTTCTGGAATCATATGCAATAGCAACACCCTTATCCTGTTTGCCCTGCTTGATGATATAATTTTGCAAGACCCTGTGTTGCTTTTTACGGACAACGTACTTGTTCATTCTGTTTGTTCCGGCACCGATAATACCACGAAGTCCGGCAGTACCAAATACCAGATCACAGTAGAATCTTTCTTCTATCTCTTTTGGATCATCCTTGATTGAAAGAAGTTCATCCTTGGTCTCCCTGACCAAATAACGGATTGTTGACCCACTGCTCATATACTTCCATATAATTGCGTTCGCTCATTTTAATATTTCCTCCTGTGCGTTCCTTTAAAACATTACACTTAATATATTTCCTAAATCCCATAGTTAGATTTTTTCTCACACATGACATTATACATTCAAATTCTAACTTGTGAACCCATAATGATTGCAAAAAATCACTCAAAAATTTTTTGTTTTTCTTGTTCATCTGTTATAAGTTTACTGAGTTTTCGAGATTTGCAGGGAAATCCAGCATTTTCTGGAGTTCATATAGCGGTTGCTGACCTTCCAGAACTTCTCCGGATAACTATATAATATGTAGATATACCGATAATCTTCTCGGGTGAGCGGCAGAATACGATCGTATTCTTCTATGATCTTCACCGCCATATCGAAGTTATAATTATTCTTTTCCATGACCTTCCGTATAAACTGATATAAGTCGATCAACTGATATCCGACATGAAACCGGTCAAAATTCACAGTCGCCAGATACCCACCGCAAAACAACACACTGTGGTAATTATACGCTCCATGGCAATATCCGATATGCCCGGCAATATTTGTCCGGTCGCAGGCATCCATCATCGCCTGACAGTCGATTGCCTGTCTGTAATAAATGCGTCATATGCTTCTATATATAAGAGTTCAAAATCATTCTTCGTCGGACGCTTTGAGATAAAGCTCCGGATTTTTTTCATTTCCTGCGTTTTTCGTCTGAAGTTGCCCGGCTCACGGTACGCATACGTTCTCCCTCTTTGCATACAGCTCACGCCCCCGGATATGAAATATCGCAAGATTTGCAGCCGCCTGATTCAGATCGCAGATACTTCCGGGATTACATTCCGTCCCTCAAAATATTCCCGCATCACATATGGATTCCCGTAGCGGTCGCAGGTGATCAGCTCTCCTTCCCGGTTTGGCACGCAGCAGTCAATATGGTGAAATCCTGTCTCATACAGATTTTCCTTAAATTCCCGTTCCTGCTCCAGCCGCTCCTCGCTGCCGTCAAATGGAGATATCTGCCTGATTCCCCGATCCGTTTTCAGGATCATAGATCCCCGGCCTCTGACGGCACCCAGTATTTCCATGTCATATGCTTCGTAGACTTCACTCATTTTCTCAGACAAAAAATCCCCTCCTTGAATTGTCTTCATACTTTGTATGAATCGGAAATCCCGATAAGTAATTGTATGAGGGAACCTTCAAATTCATTCTTAATTTCTGTCCAGAAAATTTGCACACTTTCTATAATCCACGTATTATATTCAAATAGTCTTGTCTGCCATCCACTACCGCATATACAATAACCGTTTTCTTCTCTTCATTAATTTTATAAAAAAACCAGATCCTTTTTTAGTATAAGGACTTTATATCCTTGTCGTTTAAGAACAAGGTATCTTGGATCTGTTCCAATATATGGATCATTTCCAAGTTCAAGAATTTTTTTTTCTCTATATAATCAAGTTGTTCCAAAGCTACTTCATTGCCAAAATTCTGAGCTATATATAAAATTATTTTTCTAATCCCTGCATCCGCAGTATCAGTTCGTATTACCTCATATTCCATACTTAGCCCTCCTGAAGCATTCTACGCAAATCATCAAATGTTTCAGTTATCGGTGCAACACGATTATTTTTTTATATCATCCTCTGCCTCAGCTAATATTTCAAAGTAACTCTATACGAGCTTTCATATTTTTTTATATTCTTCATATGAGAGGGCTACCGTATCACCTCTGCCATTTACTGCAATAATTACCGCTTCTTTATTTTCCTTACATTGTTTTGAAATATCATTATAATGGTTTCTTAAATCAGCCGATGGTCTGATTGATTCCTTTAATGTTAACATAAAAACCACCTCCGTTTATATTATATGCAAATTATATCATAATATGTCTATTTGTCCAATGTGTTTTTTACTGCCTGCAGGATTTCTTCGTTTCTTCGTTTTCCGAAATCGAACAAACCCATACGAATATACAGCAATGATAAAAATCCGTAGATCAATAAGAGCAAATACGGATATTAATCCGCTGTCCACTCCTTTAACGCTGCGGACAGTCTGCGGTCAATATCTTTTCTGGTTGCCTCACATTCCTTTGGAATAATCTTTTGCAGCCTTAGAGACAAATTTCAATACAAATTTGAGTCCAACCGGAAGTGCGATCCGAAGCAAAGTTTCCGGCAATACAAAGTGAGTACCATGTTCATAAACAAGAGCATCGTATTCACATGTATGTGGATGTTCCTTCAAACGCTGATCCATACGGCGGACATATTTGCCAGCCTCCCAGAAGCTGTCATCATCCGCACCGATCAGGAATAAGCGGCCTTTTATATTCTCAACCTTTACCATTTCTTCCTCTGTATGCGGCCTTGCCTTTTCCGAATCTATAAACAAGCAGGTCGACCGTGTGATATCACCGGAGCCTTTTGTCTCTTCCTCAACTTTCTGCCAGTAAACCGGATGTTCGTAGACAAATGGCATATAAGGCAGCGGCTTTCCCTGCCATGAAAGTGTGGATGCATTCGGTATCGGCCATTCCTTACAGCCATCCTTTTCTCCCTGTTCAAATCCCTGCCATACAAAATCACTGGCAGTAAGCCCAATCGTCATCGTAATATCCGGGAAATAAGATGCTGCAACGATCGCATCCATCCCGGCCGTGCTCATCCCCATAATACCGATTTTCCGGTTTCCATGATCCTGTAACCACTTTATTGCGGTCTGAATTCTTTCCAGCGGATTATTGACATGACTGTAATTTTTTCTGCCCGGAGATACACACATAGCATTTACACCCTGTCTGTGAAGCCATTTTGCTCCACATTTCGCCATATAATCATTCGGATCATCCCCAAATAATCCGATCACGGCACAATCCGCCCCTTTGGGATTTTCGTAATACGTTCCATAAAATCCATCTTTTTCGTTTTCAAAAAAATTGTTTTTTCATGTTGTTCTCCTGTCTCTAACACAAGTTAGTATATTCTAACGTCCATGGACAGTATACTCTAAATGACTGCCAGATTCCACACTTTCTTACATTTTCTTATCATATTCATCTGCAATACAATATCGGCAGATCAGATCCGTAAGCGCATCGATGACTTTTTCTTTATCATAGTCATTTTCATAGAAAGTCACCTCATGCACAACGGACTCCAATGCACATTGAAGAATCAGGGATGTGGTCTTAAGATCAGAGATTCTGAGCATTTGTTTATTCGTCTCAAGCAGTGAGAAAAATGTCCGAAATGCACCCGCGCGCGCCCTTGCTTCCAGTTCGTGCAAGTCATCATACTGCAGGGACAAGGCGGATATCTCCTTCTGGAATGCTGTCATGTATTCATGATTATGTAGGATCAGAGCAACGTATCTTCTGACAAATTCCCGTGGAGAGGTGAACCCGGACACATCAATGACCATAATCTCCTGCAAAGACTCATTATAAAGATCTGTGATCAATTCCTCATATAACGACTTTTTATCAACAAAATAGCTGTAAAATGTACCGATCGACACATTTGCTTTCTTTGCGATTTCATTGCTGCTGGTGTTATGAAACCCTTTTGTCGAGAACAGCTCGACCGCCGCTTTCTTCAGTGCTTCTTTTTTCTCAATACTTCTTTTCTGTTTTGGGATACGAATTTCTTCCGGCATGTGTTACTCCTTTATGTAAAAAACAATTCCGTTCATATAGTTTTACTGTTTCCAGTATAAGCATATAAAAAATAAAGTCAATAAAACATGAGTATATACTCACATTTCTATTGACAGCAAAATCCCGGCGTGATATTCTACAGCCATACATAATATGAGTTATAACTCACATTTTATTAATATAATATTATGTGTTTGCAGAGATATTATTTTTTAGAATACATTAAACGAACGATATGTGAAGTAAAAAACAGCAAACTTTCAGATTATGGAAAATCATGCTGACTTTTCAAACATATTGAAAGGAAATTTTGGAGGTAAAACATGATAAAGATTGAGAACTGGTCAACAGAAGATATAGAAAAATACAGCAGACTGATCGGGGAAGCATTTGCCGCATCTCCCGGAATCGCAGAAACGATTCCACATGATGACCTCGTCAAATCTTTCGAGATCATTACTGAATTCTATTACCGGATGGGTACGTTATATACAACCTCCGAAAAATATGAAGGCTTCCTCGCATACTGGGATAAGAATACCAGACAGCCCCTCGGACCTGCTCTGCATATGATCCGGAGAATGCTGCGCGAGATACCATTTAAATCATTATTAAATATCGCAACCGGATCAAACGAGCAATATAAGAAATTATACCGCAAAGAAAAAGATTATATCGCCGTCTCGATGGTAGTCGTCTTACAGGCTTATCAGGGACAGGGCTTCATGAAGAAGGTTCTGGAGCTGCCATTTGCAGAAGCCGCCAAACGTGGCTGCCCCTGCATTCTTGACACCGACAACATCCAAAAGGTTGTCAAATACGAACATTGCGGCATGACGAAAACTGCCGAGAAGAAGATGGCACATGATATTACTCTATATACCATGGCATATCTTCCTACATCCGCATAAATCCTGACATCATACAACCGCCTGCCGCACCGGCTTCCATCACCTGTAGCAGGCGTTCTTCATTGATTCCACCGATCGCATATACCGGGACCGGACAATTCGCACAGATCTCACGAACAAATTCCAGCCCTCTGCCCTTCAACCCTTTCTTACATTCTGTCTCAAATATCGTTCCAAGCACAATCTGTGTCGCTCCGCTCTTAACTGCAAGCTCGACATCCTCCATGCTGTGACAGGACACACTGATCTCTTTAAAATTCGTTGTCAGCACATCACGCTGAACATCCGGCAAATCCTGCAACACAGGAATCGACAAATGAATATTCTCACAGCCAAGTCGTTCTGCAATCTCCATTCTGGAATGCAGAAAGACAGGTATGCCTGCCGTTTTGTATATTTCTAAAACCTTCGCTGCAAGCTTCTCATATTCTGCATCCGGCAGGTCTTTTTCCCCGCAGGATCAATGCATGCGGATGCACCTGCGAAACCTTTTTTGAAGCTGCTCCAGAAAATCTCCGTTTACCAGCGCGCGATTGGTGATCACGATCGCATGCTCATAACATTTACACATAGATATAATCGTTTAAGACCGGCTGTAAGCCGCCCTTCTCCATATCCTGATACATGGACGTAAAGGAACGATCATCGTTGATCTCGAACTGCTCATCTCCTACATCCGCATCTTCCTTTCCTTCGTATTTCTCCTCATGATCACCGATTCCGGTCGATACTCCGGCAGAAACCTTTGTTGCACAGATCTTCGTAATTCCGTTTCGGAATGTTGCGCTCTCACGGCTCGATACCGTGATTCCGGCAAATGGCAGGAACATCCGATATGCACAGAGCACCTGACAGAGCTCCTTCTCACCTACATCCCTTGGATTGATCTTCTCATTATTCACGATCGGACGCAGACGCGGACAGCTCAATGATAATTCTGCATGTGGGTATTTGCGGTTGATATAATAGACATGAAGTGCCGTTGCCAGTGCATCCTTTCTGAAATCATCCAGTCCCAGAAGTGCCGAGAATCCGGCTCCACGCATACCGCCCATCAATGCACGCTCCTGCGCATCAAAACGATATGGCCAGACGCGCTTGTGTCCCATCAGATGTAAGGTCTCGTATTTGTCCGTGTTGTATGTCTCCTGAAAAACAGTCACATAATCAGCACCACATTCGTGCAGATATTTGTATTCATCCACATTTACCGGGTAGATCTCGATTCCGATATTCTTAAAATATTTTCTTGCGATCTTCACCGCTTCCCCGATATATGTAACATCCGAATATGCCCGGCTCTCGCCCGTCAGGATCAGAATTTCTTCCATGCCGGTATGCGCAATAACCTGCATCTCATGCTCGATCTCCTCCATCGTCAGCTTCTTCCGGCGGATGTTGTTATAACAGTTGAAGCCACAGTAAATGCAGTAGTTCTGGCAATAGTTTGCAATATAAAGCGGTGTGAAGATATAGACCGTATTTCCAAAATGATTCTTCGTGATCTCCTCTGCTTTCCTTGCCATCTGTTCCAGATACGGTGCTGCTGCCGGTGACAGCAATGCCTTAAAGTCCTCGATCGTACAGCTCTCATGTGACAGCGCACGTTCTACATCTGCCGCAGTATAGGAATCATAGTCATATGCATCCATAGCCGCAAGCACTTTGTCCTTGATATCCGAATCGATCACCTGCATACCTTCCATATATTCCATATGATTTGTACGAAAAGACGCATCCTGCTCCAGACGATGCTTGCGCTCCAGCGCTGCCGGTGGAAGTTTGTCACTGTCAACAAAATATACCTGATTTTCTTCATTCATTTCCGACTGCCCCTAACGCAAGAAACCTGTCAAAGGATCGGAAGCACTTCCGCCTCTTGCAAGGACACGACCCATTCCTGTCAGGTATGCTTTTCTTCCTGCTTCGATTGCAAGCTTAAATGCTGCCACCATCTCCGGTACATCACCTGCTGTTGCGATTGCAGTATTTGCCATAATCGCAGCCGCACCCATTTCCATTGCTTCACATGCCTGAGATGGTTTTCCGATTCCGGCATCCACGATGATCGGCAGGTCGATCTCATCGATCAATACCTGGATCATAGCCTTTGTCGCAAGCCCCTTATTACTTCCAATCGGAGCTGCAAGCGGCATAACAGCAGCCGCACCTGCACTCTGAAGATCCCTTGCTACATTTAAGTCCGGATTCATATATGGCAGTACCACGAAGCCTTCCTTTGCAAGGATCTCGGTTGCTTTCACAGTCTCATAATTATCCGGGAAGAGGTATTTTTGCATCACGCATGATCTCTACCTTTACAAAATTGCCGCAGCCCATTGCCCGGCTAAGTCTTGCGATGCGGACAGCCTCTTCGGCATTTCTTGCACCGGAGGTATTCGGAAGCAGGGTAACTCCTTCCGGAATATAGTCCAGAATATTCTCACTTTCCTGTGTATTTGCACGTCGTAATGCAAGGGTGATGATCTCTGCCCCTCCCTGTTCGACTGCTGCCTTGATCAGATTCAGGTTGTATTTGCCTGATCCTAAAATGAAACGGCTCTTGAATTCCTTGCCGCCTAAGATGAATTTATCTTCCATGTTGTCTCCTTTTAATTTTCCATAATCAGCTGTAATACTTTGTTTGCTTCATGAGCTGCGCAGGCAGCTACCCGCGGAGCGATGAGTCCTATACCGTCGCCGACATCAGTGCTCTGATCTCCGCACACATACAGGCGGCGCATCATCTGGCGCGTTTTTATCGCATTCGTATCTGCATACCCTGCCATGCCATTTCCTGATACAACAGTTGCATCCGGACACTGCATCAGTAGTTCACGCACCAGCATTGCCTTCTGATCCGGTTTGTCAAATGCTTCACACACGATCGGATATCCACCGAATAATTCCTTTACATTGTCCGGGGTTACTTTCGTCTGCACTGTCTCATACGTCAGATATGGATTGATCTGATACAGGGTTTCAAGCAGGGCTTCCGTCTTCGGCTTCCCGAGCTGGGATATAAAGTACATCTGACGATTGAGATTCGTCACATCCACCACATCGAAATCCACCAGAAGCAAATGTCCGACGCCACTTCTTGCAAGCATGACTGCAATATTTGACCCCAGTCCACCGATACCTGCAACAGCCACCTTCGCCGCACGTAACTTTACCTGCATCTCTTTCGGAAATCTTGCATCAAATGCACGATCCAGTTCTTCCTGCGAGATCAGTTCCTGCATTTTTTTCTGCATCTCTGTCATGTCTCAACCTCCGCCAACAAATCGTAATACTTCGATCACATCTTCATCCTGAATGATCGTATTGCCAAGTTCATCTTTTGGAATAATGTCGAGATTCCGTTCTACAACGACACGTTCCGGCTCAAATCCGGCTTCCTTCAAATATTTCAGAAGATTCTTACCGGCAATCTCTTTTTCTTCACCATTGATTTTTACCATGTATGTTCTCCTATCTTTCATAATTACACATTTTCTGCACTACAGGACATATGCCCTGTAACACAAACGGGCACCGGAACATACAACAATTACTGTATATTCCGGCGCCTGTTATCTTCCTTGTGAAAAGTGGTGCCCCCAGTTCACAAATATTCATATGAAATCATTTTACCTTATGCAGGGTGTTTGTGCAAGGACTTATTCATTTCACTATTGCAAACCGGAGTTTATTAAAGACGATTACCACTCATCTACTTCTATAAGTTTTTCCTGCAATGTCTCCTCAAGATCTGTAAAACCTGCAATACTTTCCAGGCAAGTTCAAAAGTCAGATTAAACTGAACGGTAACACCCATTCGATATATAGCATTGCTGTCTGCTAGATCAAAATCTGCTTTGCCTTGCCATTTGTAAATTGTATAACCGGTCCTGAAATTATAACTGTGATGATCGTACATGCTCCAAACTTTCCTCCCAAAAGCACGCCTGTCACGACCATTAAAATATCTAATATCATACGAACGATCTTAACCTGCCAGTTATTTTTCTCTGCCAATGCAAAGGTTACTGCTTCATAAGAACCTCTGCCAAGAGATGCAGATGCATACAAACCTGTTCCAACTGCAAATAAGATCACCCCTGCCAGCATAATGAAGAAATTTATCCACATATATTTGCTGTATATATGGCATTTTGCAAACAAATCCACACACCCACTGTACACAACCTGATACAAAAATGTTCCTATCTGAATCTGCGACCTGTCATAAATAGCTGCAAATAAGATCATCACAATAGCTACAACAAACGAAGCCATTCCGATACTTATATGAAATGTTTCTGAAATACCCTGCCACAAAACTGCAAGTGTTGCGCCTCCAAATCCCGCATACAAGGCAAGTGTGATTCCATAAGCTGCAATAACAGAACCTACTATAATTATCACTATTTTTTTCAACCCGTTCTTTGATGACATTATGTTCTTCCTCCATCTTCTGTAATTACATAAATAAAAAAGACTTTGCATAGAGCATACTGTTATGTTCAGAAACAGCAAAAAATCTATAGTCTTCTTTAACGCCGAGACGAGCATTTATATTGTTCTATATATACTGCATTGTATTGTTTTTGTCAATCTTACAAAGCTAAAGGATTAGACTTTTCATTCACCTGTCCTGAATTCCGCTCATCCATATTGCACAGACACGGAACAAATTCAAAACAGTTTTCCCTCTTACCGAGTTTACAGATACCACATTCATAGTTTATCCTAATTTTTCTACCTTGTTTCTCTGTATTTTCTTCAAAAATACATATCCCGCTAAGCATGAGACAAATTCTGTAATCGGGAACGCCCACCAGATCAACGAAACACCCATCTGACCATTTCTTACAAACGCTGAAAAAATAGCTGCCAATGGCAATATGATCACAAGCTGTCTGAGAAGTGATATTATCAGCGACTCAAGACCGCCATTCAATGCCTGATAGATTCCCTGATATGCCACATTGATTCCGGCAAATAAAAAGCTGATCGAGATAATCCTCATTGCGCCGATAAAATATTCCCTCGACTGACCCGCATTAAACAGGGTTGCAAATGCATTTGGAAAAGCTTCTGTAATAAGAATACCCAAGAGCATCAAAGTAACCGTATATAGCAGACCATACCGGATTCCATCTTTTGATCCTTTTTTCTGCTTCCCATACCATATGCAAAAGCTATGATCGGCGTGATCGCATCTCTCAGTCCAAATGCAAGGAACAATACAAACTGCTGGACTTTATAAAACAATCCATATGCCGTCTGGGCGGAAGGATTGAATTTTAAAATAAGATTCACCGCATAAACCATAATTGACATAAGTGCCTGTGCAATGATTGCAGGAAGACCAATGGAATAGATTTCTTTCATAGTTCTGGCACTCGGCTTCATATGTTTTATTCCATGTTCAAATTCCTTATTTAACTTCAAATGAAATACCAGAAGCAAACCGGCAGATACGATCTGTCCCTATGACGGTAGCATATGCGGCTCCCGCTACTCCCATTTCCGGAACAGGGCCAATACCATAAATCATGATCGGGTCAAGAATAATATTTATAACAGCTCCCGCAACCTGACCGATTGTTGAATAAAGGGAACGTCCTGTTGCCTGTAATAATTTTTCAAACAATGAAAAGAAGATAATGCCAAAGGACAACACACAGCAAATCCGCAAATATGTTGTTCCCATCGAGATAACTTCCGGATCAACGGTCTGAGATGAGATGTAGGCTTTCACTCCAAAGATACCAAATAACAGACATACCACATAAATAATTCCACCAAGAAATAAACTGTTGCCTGCGACTCTTGCTGCTTTTTTTTCATATCTCTCTGCCCAAGTGTCATGGCAAGAAGTGCATTTGTTCCTCACACCTGTTCCGATCCCCACTGCCACCATAAGCATCTGCACCGGAAATACCAGTGTCAGTGCATTTAATGCCGCTTCACTGCCCACTCTCATATTTCCAACAAAAGCGCTGTCTACAATGTTATAGACCGCCTGCAATGCCATCGATAAGATCATCGGTATTCCCATCTGAACCATCAGCTTATTTACCGGCATCTCCCTCATCTTATCACTTTCCACCATCTTAATTTAATCCTCCTTTTTCACACAAAAAAAGTGTGTACTTATCTTATAAGTTGGACTTACGCTGATAAGCTACACACTTTCTAATGGCAATATATAATTAAAAAAACGAGCAGCAAAACTGGATTTACGCATGTTTGCTACTCGTTCAAGACGTTATTATATTTCTCATTTTCGAAAAAGTCAAACGAAAAATTGGGATGGCTTTAATCCGACAAACTCTGCCCGACTTTCTTGGTTTGCTGTGTGGCTGCTCCTTTGATACATAACTTCCAGCCAGATGAGTGCGGTCAAAATGTGCCATATGAAACCAACTCCTTATCTGCTCTTATCCCGGACAAATAATGATCCGGCGTTTTTCTGTTACACTCATAGTTTACATTGAAATATCACGCAAAAAAAGTACGCACTTTTTTATTACATAGTCACCTTTTCGTAACCACTTACTTCATTAAAAAAGATCCAGCATATTATCCAGATAGACAGCCTCCCGGACGTGCAGTTGATATTCCGGTTTTGTCATATAATAAAGCAAAAATTCCAGGACCAACGCACTGCCAAGACTCCGCCCCTCAATCTTAAAATGAGAAAATCCCATCGGCAGATATGTTTCTTTTATATCATTGATTCCGATAAATCCCGGATTTGTCATTGCCTTTGAAAAACGATAACCGCCCATGACATCCGAAGCCGTACACTCATGCTCCGGGCAGTCCTCTCCAAGATTCTTGCGACTGACCGTTTCATAACATTTGCGTCTGTCCTTGCAGCCAAAGGAACAACATTCATTACACAGGAATTCCACTTTATCCCTCTGCGACTGTGTCAGTGTTTCCCATTTGTCCCATGCCTTATTCAATCGGAAATCCGGCACAACATAACGGAAATCTTCCCGATCTGTCTCCTTTACCAACTCCTCAAAATCTGTCAGAACCTTTGTAGTCGATGATACAAAATAAAAACCCGGATATTGCTTTTTCAGGTAATCCAACAACAGCTCCGAATGCACGATCACCCCATTTTCTACCTTTCCGTTTTTTTCAAATAATCTGCAAAGCTCGTTACATCTCTTATCTGCCAGATGCTCCTCGCAAAGCAGCGAGTTACTGAAGGTCAGCCGGGCTGAGATTCCATACTCGTCCATCAATTCCCGAACATCCTCCGGATCACAATCACCATATCCAACACGTCCGCCACCCCACAGGCAGTCCGCCGGAGCACCATAGATCGAACCGATCTCGCACCAGTCATAGAAATATTCTCTGTGCTCACGGAACAATGGCAGGAAGATACGATACAGCTCGTAGAATTCGAACAGTCCCGGCAAATGATAATATGCTGTTTTATCTGTATGAATACATGCGTTTTTTCGGTGCTTTACTAAATGTAATTGTAAATGGCTTCTGCATATATTACCTCATTTTATACTTTTTTTTATATTTTCCTTTATTTTATACTTTTTTTACAAGATAATTTCTATAAAGTAAGAACGCCGATAGTTGCCGGCTCTCGAACGTGACCATTATATAAGAAAAAGCAACCCGGCAAACATGATCACCCCGATTACATTTGCTTTTGCCGGAAGTTTTGTTGGCAGGATCACGATTGCAAGCGGCAGCAGATTAAAAATACATGCCCATGCCGGAAGTGAAGTTTTTCCTGTCACAACAGCAATAAAAAATGCTGCCGCAAATACCAACATTCCCAGATATCCCAGATACATCGTATAACAGGTTGTCTTAAAAAGAAATCCCATACCGCGTGCAGAGCTTCTTCTGTCAGATTTAATTTTACAAAAAACCATTCAACCAGACAACAGAACAGATGATGCAATGCAAGATTGATAAACATGACAAGTGTTGCTATCAGCATGATCAGATAATATGTTTCTGAATACTGCTGCATCCAATCACAAAGAGCTATGTATCCGAATATCTCAAGCGTCATTGCACACACGCCCAACAACATCGCAACCGACAGATTCTTCAGTGGCATTCCATGAAAGGCTACCTTGGATTTTTCATAATCCTTAAAATTTGTCAGATCGACTTTTCCATTTGGAGCATATGTCAGAAATCCATCTGAAATCCCACACAATATATGCCCGATCAATGCCATCACCATAAATATTTTCTACTGTAACATAATATCTATTCTCCTTTATAAAAAAAAAAATATGCCAATACAGTTAGCCTCTGCTAACTATATTAGCATATTCTTCATCAACCATGCAAATGCTTTCGCCGTCCGGAGCACCATATTAAATTATAAACGTTTCCAGATCATCCGGGATCAGAAGATTCCCACTGAAATATTTTCTTCCTTCTTCATAATACAATTCTTTTCGATGTGAAAGATTCCGATCCTCCTGTATGATACAGCAGCAGATTTTTCACATGCAATTCTTCTGCAAACTCACAGGCATTTTTCACTGTTGAATGATGCTTCTCGTATGGATGGAATATATCCGCCTGACCATCCAGACAAAATGCTTCGTGCAACAACCATGTACTGTTCTCTGCATACTTCTTTTTCACATGGATTGTATGGTTCATCTCCGCAACAGGTTAATCTCTCTCCATCTCCCAGTTCCATGCAGAAACCGAACTGTTTCGCTTTTTTTGTGGATTGGATATCAAAAAATGTAACCCGTTTATTCAAAATTTCAACAGACTCTCCATTTTTAACTGCTATCAGATGCAGCCGTTTACCGATAAAATCTGTCTCTTTCTTTGGCAGAAGTTTTCTGGCCAGATCAAGCAGCAGATCAATGACTTCATCATGTGCATATATCACAGCTTCGCCTTCATATTCGCCCTGCTTCATATGCTGGCATATCATACGGATCATCCATATGATACCCGTAATGTGATCGATATGTTTATGTGTCACAAAGATAGTTCTAACCTCTTTCCAGTCAATTCCGGCATGCTTTAACTGATGCAGAATGGCACTTCCACCGCCACCATCCACCATAAAATATTCCTCATTTTCCTGCAACACAAAACAGGTGTTATAACATTCCGTAACAAGTGCATTTCCTGTTCCAAGCATCGTAATATTCATAAAGTATCACCTTCCTCTGATCGTTCCTTTTGTTCTTTCCATCACCCATGCAAATGCTTTCGCCGTCCGGATTCCCGGTTCTTTAAAATGATTTCCCTGATTCCATTCCAGTATACTGTCAATCTCCTGCTCCTGTAGCCATCCATACAATTCCCGGATACAATCGCCTACCGCAGCCATAACCTGATTCTTCGTTCTTTCTTCCCGATTGCCAAGACTCAGATAAACAGCAGGGCTTGCAATCCCATATTCTTTCACATACGAAAGAAATCCGGAAACCAAACCGACGGGGATGCTGCCGCTATCCCGGCAAACCTGTCCGTCCGGCAGGATGCCCAAAGTGCAAACAGCCCCGCAAGGGAATATCCACCAAGATAATAAGTCTTACTTTCACCCTTACACAATTCCAATATCTGTGCCAGTAACGCCGACGCACCCTCGCCAAAGTCTTCATTTCCAAATACAGCAGGTGCTCTCCACGGAGACAGATCCTGATTCCATCTATCCACCTTAACTGCAATCATCCGAAATTCCAGAGAAGTTCTCTTCATTATCTCTGAAACCTCATTTTCTATATCATGCACATCATGATCTCCCACTGGCTGGATCAATACAATATTTGCTTCCGGATCACCATATTTATATACAACCATTTTTGCTCTCCAAATTTAAGTATATTATTATAATATCTGAAACACCACCACTCCGCAAACACATAATATACTTCCCTTTCTCCTGAAATACCGGACAAAATAACGCTATCTGATCAAGGCACTTCGATTATATTGCTGACTCTGATATACGTTCCATTTATATATGCCTCAAGCCAGATCGATGTATCCGGATATGTATATTCTGCCGGCAGCTGCAATTCACCTCCTGCTGCTCTATCCAAAAGAAGCGAACCATCCCGCTCAATATGCCAGCCCAGATTATCATATCCTTCGACTTCATCTCTTGTGATCACGCCATTTTCATAAGTCAGGGTAAATGCTTCAACAACCGGTGTTTCTGCAATTAACTGATATCTGTGTGAAAAATACCGGATACTTCCAAATCTTCCGTTTTCCTTTTTTATACACAACCGTCGCATCGCAGTCTCTGAAATTAATACCGGCTTCCCTGCCAACGATCGAGCCGGTTTCAGGTCCGGGTGTTCCAACCATACCTGATACATTTACATTTATCCAGTCTTCAGAACCATAAATTTCTCCGCCTGCAATTCCTACATACGTTCCTCCAGACACATATGCCTTTTCAAAAGTGATATTCTTCATCTGCAAGGAATAAGAATATCCCTACAAATCCGCAATGTCCACCGTATTTTGTATCTATATGCATATTTTTTATTATATGATTTTGTCCATCTATAAGCCCCACAAATGTAGTGTGCTCAAGATATCTGTCTGGTCTGTACCATCCGCCCATCGGAACCCATTCCAGACCGTCAAGGTCTATATCCGCCTCAAGGTAGAGTTCCACGGAATCATTATACCCTTTTGACTGCATTGACATAATACACAACTCCAGCCAGTTGTTCCTTTGTTTCTACATGAAACACGGGAGCATTTTCTAATGCCCAGTCCGTGTCCGCAATCTCCATGATCGAGCCGGTATCCCCATAATTTTCCCAGTCTGTTTTTGTCGGATCATAGTCCTTGTTGTTATAGGTTTTCAAGTTACCTCGTCCGGCAGCATATTCCGGATCTGGATACGGATAGTCCCCATAAACACTGTCCTCTGAGTCTGCATATGAATATTCTTCATAAGTACTGTCTTCCAAATCTGCATCTGTATAATTCTCATATATTGATCTTGGCATAAATATACCGAAAAGCACTCGAATATAATTATAAATATTTTCCACATAGTAATTTCCCTTCCCCATTACATAAACCCTATCTTTTTTTGTTGCTACTGTATCAAAGACATATTTTTCTTTTTATCTGTTTTAATATCTCCATATGCGGCATCTGTAAATGCTTCTGCTGATCCTCCTCCGATTCCCATTCCTCTACGAGCAGCAATTTGTCCGGATCTTCGACATCCTCATAATAATTATATTACACACATCCTTTTTCCTTCCGAATCTGATCTAAAATCCCGGATGCCATCACAGCCTCAACAAATTTCCCTCTCATCCCTGATTTTTTGTTGTATATCTGACAAGCAAAACGATGTTTTTCATTTTTTTTTCTCTCCTGTTATTTATAATTTTATTAGTCATGCCTAACCTCCGTAATTATAGCATGCCTTTATTAAATTATAAATTTTCCGCCGCATATAGCTTCCTTGTCTGTTTCCGGTTACGTCGGCGTCCCAACCTCGATCAGATTTCCATCCAGATCATAGAAACGAACCACCTTCTGTCCCCAACTGTGAACCATAAGTGGATTTACATATTCAATCGATGGATATAACCGCTCCAGCTTTTCAACAAAAGCTTCGATATCCCGCTCCTCAAAATATAGCTCGGCGGAATTATTGTGGGATATCACATCTCTTTTTTAGAAAATCTTTCCATATCCTCTCATCCTGCAATACAAGTCCTTCCGTCAGGATCAGATTTCCGTCATTATCTAATATTGGTTCGAGTCCAAACAGATCATGGTAAAATTGCTTTGACCGTTCAATATCTTTCACAACAATTAACACATTCCTCAGTCTCATTCCACACCTCCATATTTTTTATCTGTTTTAAATGATTTCCGGTCTTTCACATAAAAAGTCACATTTACCTTCGGACTCAAACAGGCACTTGTATTTACCGGCACTGTGCATCTCATTACGAAATCTTTGATAATGTCAATATATAATTAGCCGAATACCGTTATAATTCCACCTTTATTTTTTCTATTTTCTAATATATGACTCTGCCATAGACAGCAGCGTTTCTCTGTTGTTCAACTCAGGACTGCCAAGCACCTGATTCAGAAGCTCCTGCAGGATATCGCCGATCTCTTTTCCCGGCTTTACGCCAAGTGCGATCAAATCCTTTCCATTGATGGCCAGCTGTTTAATCGTCAGACAATCTTTTCGCATCCGTGATCTCCTGATACAATTTCTCCAGATGCTCGATGCTGCTTCTCCGTTCTTCTAACTTATAATCACTCTGTGCCGCCATATCCGCCCGGCGGATCTTAATATAATAAGGGAAGAAATCTGCTCCCATCCTGCTGAGTGCTTTTCCGGAAGGTTGTCTTTTTCAACATCTCCCCTAAACCATAATCGTGCCACAGCACCATCTTGCATACCAGATCTGTCGTTTCATTGTCAAACCGCAGTCTGCGAAGCACCTTACGGGCAATCTCACCCCCTTCTCATTATGTCCATAGAAATGGTCGATACCATTTTCATCCACAGTATGACATTCCGGCTTTCCCACATCATGAAGCAAAGCGCAGCCCATCTGCATACTGTAGTTGGCTCAATAACCTTAACTGCTTCCATCGAATGAACTCCTACGTTGTATTTGTGGTATGGATTGTTCTGCGGCTGTTCCATCATTCGGTCAAATTCCGGCAGGATATATGCTGTTATACCTGTCACATATGCTTCCATCCAATTTCTCCCGGATGCGCTGGGATCAGCATAATTTGTCCGAAGCTCTCCACGCGGATACGTTCGGCACTGATACATCACACCAGAACTGTGCCCGCAGGATCATCCCCCAGCCCGTGCCAAACCGACCGCCTTCCATTCATCCGATTCCACCGAACAGATCGATCAGACCTCGTGGTGCTGAAGGACTGTGTACACATAAGTGATCGTAACCCCGTCAAAAGCTCCTTCTTCTTAAATTGCAAATTCCACAGAATCTGGTTTTCTTGAATATTTCACCTGGGCGGTTACTGTATGCCTCTTTACCAAACATAACCGTAACGGCTCTTTATCCAGTCTCCTGTTCAAATACTGCTCCTCACGCATCCACTAACAATAGGCTGGCACGCAGCCTTTATTGCCTGCATCCTGATTCCGGCATCACAACCTCCCAGTATTTCTATGCCTTTCAAAAATAACAATAACATTACTTTTGATAGGTATTCCTCTTCATCTTCTGTACCCTCATCTATCCTTCACCTGGGTACTTCCTCATTGTTACATCTTCATTAATATCAATTATCCCAACATAGACAAAAATAAGAGATACCGCAATCTATTAGTATGTTTGTTGATCACCGCTGCAAGCATCATTTTTGCAGGCAATATGGAATGATTCAAAGGACGCAAACAACTGGAAGTATGTGGCTGAAACGGCAGCGAGCAAGGTGCTTGCGAAAAAATCCTAATGTTAGCTTATAATGGTCGAGGGTATCGAGATATACCCTAAGAACATCAAGAAAAAACGGGGATTATTCCTCCACCAACAGTGATGATTACTATTTCAACTGGTGGGGCGGAAACCTCAGGGGAGTAAAGGACTATCCTATCGACCTTGGCAAATATCAGGATAAGCTTGTTTACTCGCCGCACGACTATGGTCCGACAGTTTATCAGCAGCCTTGGTTCGAGGGGGACTACATACAAGAGCCTTATGAAAGATTGCTGGAAAGACAACTGGTTCTACATTCAGGAGCAGGATATCGCACCGCTTCTTATAGGCGAGTGGGGCGGCTTTTTATGACAGAGCCTAACCTAACTTGGATGACCTACATGAGAAAGCTCATAAAGGACAATCATGTAAATCACACTTTCTGGTGCTTCAATGCAAACTCAGGTGACACGGGCGGACTTGTAAAGGACGATTTTGTTACATGGGACGAGGAAAAAGTATGATTTTGTCAAGGAAAGTTCTTTGGCAGGGGAGGGAGGCAAGTTCGTTGGACTTGACCACGCTATCCCGCTTGGAGATAATGGTATAACTTTGAAAAAGGCAAAGGGTCTTTTGATATCGCATATAAAAAAATAGCGGACGAAGTTTTCGGGCTTCGTCCGCTTTTTGTATTGTATTTTTATCGCTGGTCGCCCATAAAGAACAGAGCGAGAGTTCCAGGCCCTGAGTGTGAGCCTATAACAGCACCTGTGTAGCAGATATGCACAGTGGTTTTCTTGCCAAGCTTTTTTTTCGCATGAGGTCGGCTGCATATTCTGCGTCTGAAAGGCAGTCGCCATGGCAGACGGCTACTGTGGAATTATCCCAATTTCCCATGCGTTCGCACATCATATCCACAAGCTTTTTCAATGGATTGCTTTCTGCCTCGTATCTTTCCAACTGGGATAAGATGTCCCTCGTTGTCAACGTGGAGAAGCGGTTTAATGCCAAGAATAGAGCCTGCTATGGCGGCAGTCTTTGATACTCTGCCACCTCCCGGTGGAGATATTTCAGGTCATCAACTGTGAAAACATGGCATAGGTGAAGCCTGTTGTCAGTGATCCATTGGGCAAGCTCGTCAATGGAAAGACCCTGCTTTTTCTTTTCGTCAGCCTTTATGAGCAAAAAGGCCTTCGCCTGTTGAAGCACAGAGGGAGTCTATGCAGATTATCTTGCCTTCTGGGTATTTTTCCATTACGCTATCTCTTGCAATGCAGGAAGTGTTGAAGCTGCCGCTAAGACCTGACGAAAATCCAAGATAAAAAGCACGTCATAGCCTGCGGCAAGTTCCTTTTTCAAAAGCCTGTTCATAGTCGGAGATACCTATTTGCGATGTTTTCGTTACTGCTCCGTTTCGCATTTGGGAATAAAATTCAGGCAGCGTCATGTCATTCTTGCTCTTTACAACACCGTTTACTTCAAAAGATAAGTCCAGAAGCGTCACGTCCATATTTTTTAATATATCCTCCGACAGATCGCAGGTGGAGTCGGAATATAGCTTGTATTTTCTGTCAGACATTTTTATCCTCCTTTTGCCGCTTGGGCAACAATATAAAAAATATTATAACATATGGGCGGGCTTTTGTAAAATATCCCTCAACTATACTTTGTAAAATTTCTATGAACACAGTTGTCTGCGGTGCTGTGCGACAGTTAAGGTGTTCTCAGATACGCAAACAGAAAAGTCACGGCAGGCGGAGGAGATAAGCATATCGCTTATGCGATTTTCTATGAGGGCGGTAATTATGTGGCGTATCTCTCGTGCAGAGACGCTTTTTGAAAGTGCCTGCTTTGCGATAAAGGGGTATACCTCTGGCTGACAGGCAAGTGTACAGCCAAGTTCGGAGAGCCTTTTTCAAGAGCGGATATTTCAAGGCGTGTAATGTTTTCCATATCGGAAAGGGTAAGGTCGTTAAAAACAATCACCTCATCTATCCTGCCTAAAAGCTCGGGAGACATAAAGCTTTTTAAGCTCTGAGAGCATGGCTTTTTTTCTTGGCTTCGCCATTTGACTTGCTGTTTGAAAAGCCCACGGTCTTGGTTTCGGCAAGCTTTTTCACGCCGATATTCGAGGTCATTATTATAAGGACATTGGAGAAAGAAACTGTCCTGCCAGCGGAGTCGGTAAGACAGCCGTCCTCTAGTATCTGCAAAAGCAGATTGTAGATGTCAGGGTGAGCCTTTTCTATTTCGTCAAGAAGAAGCACACAGTAGGGCTTGCGGCGAATTTGTTCGGTAAGCCTGCCACCCTCGTCAAAGCCTACATATCCAGGGGGCGAGCCTATGAGCTTTGAAACGCTGTGGCGTTCCATGTATTCTGACATATCAAGCTTTACAATGGCGTTATCTCTGCCAAAAAGCGTTTTGGCAAGATCTTTTTGCAAGCTGGCTCTTGCGCACTCCGTTGCCCCTAAGAAAATAAAGCTTCCCATGGGGCGGTCGCTGCCCCTTTAGTCCTGCACGACAGCGGCGGACGGCAGAGCAAAGCGTGACTTTATAGCCGTCTGCTGTCCCACAATGCTTTCGCTTAGCTTATCTTCAAGCCCTGTGAGCCTTGCGGCTTCGTCCTGTCCGATATCAGCGCAGTTTATGCCTGTGAGCGATGAAATAACGCTGTCAATGTGCCTTTTTCAAGTGGTATGCGCTTTGGGCGGCACTCTGTTATGGCGGTGAGATATTCGTCACGGGTGAGCTTGCCTTTCACATAATCGTTGAAAGCGTCTGATATTTTCTCACCAGAATTGTTTTCGCTTTGCTCTATGACCGCACAGGCACTGGCTTCGTCTAGGATATCAATTGCTTTGTCAGGAAAAAAAATCTGTCGGTGACATATCTTGCGGCAAGCTTAACTGCATATGGTATAAGGTCAGGGGAGATGTCAACGCTGTGGTGCTGTTCATATTTGTCTATAAGACCGCTGAGGATACGGCAGGTCTGGCTTTGATCAGGCTCATCTATCTTCACTTTCTGAAAGCGTCGCTCCATAGCTGAAAGTCTTTTTCAATATTTTTGCGGTATTCCTCAAAAGTCGTTGCGCCTATGAGCTGTAGACCGCCCCTTGCAAGCTGTGGTTTCAGGATATTTGCAGCGTCTATTGCACCCTCTGCCGCTCCTGCACCCATTATGTTGTGAAGCTCATCAATGAAAAGTATCACATTTCCAGCCTTTGCGGCTTCGTCCATACAGCATATCCAACGCTCCTCAAAGTCCCCAAGATATTTTGCTCCTGCAAGTAGGCCAGTTATATCAAGGGAGAAGATCCGCTTTGAGGACAACGCAGACGGCACTTCTCCAAGCATGATCTTTCTCGCAAGCCCCTCCACAACAGCGGTCTTTCCCACACCTGCCTCACCTACAAGGCAGGGATTGTTCTTTGTGCGGCGGCAGAGTATCTCCATTATACGTTCTGTTTCAGCTTCTCTGCCTATGCAGGGGTCGAATTTTTCACACTCGCTTTTTGCGTGTAAGCTCTCTGCCGTAGTGTTCAAGGGTCTTTAGCTTTGGATAATTCCTGTCTGAAAAAATATTAGGCTCGTTGCCTGACAATGAGCAATCGTTGTACATCTTGTTGCAGTTCACCCCTAACTGCTGCAATATCTCAAAGGCACAGCAATCACTGCGGCGGAGTATCATAGCAAGAATGTATTCCGTTCCTGCGATACCGCCACCCATGCTCTCGCACAGCCTTTTTGCGCCTTTTTAAAACAGCGGCAGCGTTAGGAGTGATGTCATTTTTCGTAAGACGGCATGGCGTGCCTCTGCCTATGATGTATTCTATCTGCTCCTCTATCCTTTGAGCCGTGACCTCGTGGCGCAGAAGCACTGCACAGGCTGTGGAGTCCTCTTCATAGGCGGCAGAGAGCAGGATATGCTCAGTGCCGATATAAGTATGCCCCCAGCTTCCTGCCAGAGTGACGGCATTTTTCACAAGCTCTCTTGCCCTTGGTGTAAAGCTGTCGCTATCAAAAAAACTGTTCGTTCATAAAAAATTCACCCCTTAAAATGTTTAAGACAAAGCTTTGTCTTAGCTACATTCTTGACAGTTTTGCGTCTTGTTATTCTCGCATTTTTATCGCTTTTATATTCTTATGCACAGGACAAATTCTCCTTGCAGATTTTTTGTAACACATTTTTCTCTGCGTCATAAACTGTAATATAAAAGCAACGGAGCAAAAGCTTCAGCTTTATAAATCTTAATAAAAAAGGAGATTTCATTTATGAACGGTTGTGGATTTGGCGGTTGTTGGTGGATCATTATCCTTATTCTCATATTCTGCTGTGGCTGCGGCGGTTGCGGAAATGGCTGTGGCGGTTGCGGAAACGGCTGCGGTGGTTGTGGCTGCGACAATGGTTGCGGCGGCTGCGGATGCTGATCTGACGGCAAATAAAAGACGGCGGAGCATTACGCTTCGCCGCTTTTTTTTATCTTCTTTTTCCAAACGCTTTTCAAGGCGTTTCACAATAGTTTTTCAGTGCTTTTTATGCGGGCGTATTTTTATCGTTGCCCTCAAGTATCGTCCATGGTGCTATATCTGTGGAGGTAAGTGTTATCATGCGGTCAACATATTTCTCATAGGTGTCCCACTTTTCACGGTTGCGCCAATCCTCATCGGTTATCTTCCAACGCTTTTTCAGGCGTGTTCTCACGCTCGTTAAAACGGCGGAGCTGTTCGTCTTTATCAACATTCACCCAGAATTTTATTATCTCTGCGCCCCAATCATGAAGCTGGCTTTTCAAACTCGTTTATCTCACGATAAGCCATGTTCACACGTTCTTCGGGGGTGAGCTTTTCTATAGGCTCTACCATTACTCTGCCATACCATGTGCGGTCAAAGATAGTAAAGTGACCATTCTTTTCAAGACGTGTCCAGAAACGCCATAGATAGTGCCTTGCAAGCTCTGACGGTTCGGGTGCAGCGATAGGGTGAACTTCATAGCCCCTTGGATCAAGGGCAGCCGCAATGCGCTTGATATTTCCGCCTTTTCCTGCTGCATCCCAGCCTTCATAGCATATTATAACAGGTATCTTCTTCTGATAGCAGAGATTTTGCAGCTTGAAAAGCTTGTCCTGATATTTTTTCAGCTTTTTCTCATATTCCGCTTCGTCAAGGGACTTGTTCATATCCACTTCTGCAAGAGCAGGCATTTCAATAGTTTTATATTCAGGATAATTGTATCCGCAGGTGTCGAACTGTGGTTCGGGAATATAATGCTCGCCCTTCTCCTTGGCGGAAACTGCAGAGCTTACTGCCTTTGTGACCGCTGTCAGCACTTCAAGCTCAGCAGAGGCACGTTCATTTGCCCAAACGCAAGTCCACGGAGCAAATGCCGTGTTTGTGCTTTCAAGCATTTTGTCATATCTGCGGAAAAACTTATCGTATTTTTCCATGTTCTTTATATCGTGGCTTTCCACACGCCAGCTTGTAACAGAGGAGTTCTCCAGCTTTTCGATACGCTTTTTTTCTGCTCGTCTTCGGTAATGTGCAGGAAAAATTTTTCACGATAACATATCCGTCATCTGTAAGCTGCCTTTCAAAGGTGCAGATATCTTTAAGACGTGTGTCCCTTGTTTCCTTGTCTATCTCACCGTACATAAAGGCATTCACAGTGTCACGATACCAGCTTCGGTCAAGGATAAGAAACTCACCTTTTTTTTCGGCAGGCTTTGCCAGTAACGCCACAGCCATGGCATACGCTTTTCCTGCTCATTTGGCGCACGATAGGAAAACACCTTGTAAAAACGTGGGTCAAGAGAGCGTATGAGCTTTTGCTATCATCGAGCCTTTTCCTGCGGCAGACCAGCCGTCAAATGTGATTATAACAGGCACTCCTGCGGTCTTTATTTTTTGTTTTCAAGCAGGGTGAGCTGTTCTCTCAGCCCTTTTAGATATTCGGATATCTCTGATTTTTTCTGTGTTTTTCTGTATGATCTTTTCAAGCATTGCTATCTCTCCTCTTTCCACTAAATTGTTATTATCAACAACTTAATTTATTTGATTTATGTATATTATACACATTTTATCTTTTATTTGTATATAGACATTTTTCATGAAAATGCTATCTCTTTTTTGTTAATACGGAGTTAATATTATTGGTTTATACTAATATGATATAAAATATCTCGCAAAGGACGGCAGTGATATGTCAAAAAAAAGACGAAAAGGACATTAATATATCAAAGCTCGACAAAAGTCTGGAGGGTCAGGGTCTGTTGGAGGACGCTGATGACGCAGAGTATGAGCGTACGCTGGCTCAGCAAAGGCGTGAGGCTGAGGAGCGTGAAAGGCAGGTTTTTAGAGCAGGCGGAAGCTGAAAGACGTGAGCGTGAACGTCAGGAAGAAAAGGAACGTGAACGCAGGCTTGCTCAGGAGCGTATCGAGCTTATGAAGCTCAAAAGCGGAGTTATTGATGAAAGCGAGTCTTCCATAAAGGAAGAGCATGACCAGATAAGAGAGCTTCATGGCTTTGAAAAGGTGCAGAATTTCTTTTATCACAATAAGGTGTGGATAATCGTTACAATATTTATCATAGCGGTGGCGGCATTTATTTTTATTGACGCTGCAAGGCGTGAAAAGGCTGACCTGACAGTGCTGATGATCGCAAACAACGGCTTGGAAACACGTCAGGAGGAACTGGAGGAGTTCTTTTGAAAAATACACGGACGATCTTGACGGCAATGGTTATGTCCATGTTGAGGTCATTATGATTCCGCTAAATTCTCACAGCGACGATTATCAGCAACAGAACGTGAACAGCACTAAGTTCTTGGCACAGCTTCAGGGGGCGAGTCTATACTTGTTATAACAGACTCAAACACTGACGAGGAGTTCAAGTCAATAATGACTCCTGAGTTGCCAAAGGAATTTCAAACAACAAGTATGTTGACGATATGGGCATGAGCTGGAACATGGAGGTCATGGCAAAGGAGCTTAACTTCGAGAATATGCCGAATGATATCCACCTTTCAATGAGAACGCCAAAGTTAAGACTTTGGGCGACTCTAAGGAAACTATGCAGGAGAATTATGATAAGGCGTTCAAAGTTTTCAAACGCATAGTTGACGATATGACTGAGAAAGCCGTAGAGGCAGGAGATAAGGGTCTTACAACTGAGCCTGTCCACTATGATGACAGCAGTTTGGAAAGCTCCGATAGCACAGAAAGCTCAGAAAATAAGTAACGGATATTTGGCTGTAGGGGACGGCGTTCTCGACGTCCCGTATGACAAAGTAAAGAATAGCGGACAACCACTTTCCTGTGGCTGTCCGCTTTGTGTTTGTATCAGTATTGATAATCATAATTTGTGTTGTCCTGATAATAGCCGTCTGCCTGACTTGATTGTGTGTCGGAAGTGTTCAGGCTTGAACAGTTTTGATCTTCGGCATATTTGTAATCAGAGGTGACACCAAGATATTCTTCAAGGCAAAGACCGCTCTTTGTTACCGCCTGGGCTTTTTCCCTTGCCGAGATAGCGAATATGCCACGGCTCATACACATATCCTGTTTTGTCCTCTTTGCCCTCAGGGTAGCGGATAATAAAGCCGTACTCTGCACAGTGTTCAGCCAGCCAGTTTGCCTCAGGAGTGCCTGCAAAGCTGTCCTCGGTGGTGTTAACATCAAAGGTCAGACCCGTTTGATGTTCTGAATGTCCCGGACGGGAAGATACCTCGTCTGCGGCTTCTGTGCCACGCTCTGCGGCATAGGAGTTATAAAGAGATTCCTGATCCTGATATGAACGATAGCTTGAATTTACAAAAAGAGTGTTATGCCGTCCTGAGCCGCTGCAGCTGCCATTTCGTCAAAGGCTTTTTGTGCCACTGTGCTTACACCGGTGCATAATCTGATGGCAGGGAGTAGGTCTTGTTCACGATAAGAATGCCGTCAACAAAGGTCATGCCGTTTGACTGCTCTATCTTATGCTTTGTTTCTTCTGCTTTGCTGTTGTCGGAGGTTTTCTTTTTTGGTGGTGGTCTTTGCTTCCGCCTGCTTTGTGCTTTCGGTCTGTGATGATGAATCAGCAGCAGGCTTGTTGTCTGACTTTCCACTACAGGCTTTCACTATCACAAAAATTATCACCAAAAGAATTGCTATGGCAATGATACGGTTTTTCATAACACGCCTGTGTTCTCTTGCGCGCCTTTCGGCACGGCGTTTTCCATTTCAATGCGCATTCTTTCGTATTCTTCATCACGATAAGCGCTGTATTCGTCAGGCTGGCCATTAGTGCCTTGGGATAAATTCTCGTTATTAGTCTGATTATTCATAAATATCCTCTTTTTTTTGTAATTCGTTTTTTACGTTTTGTGTTGCCTTTTATTATATCACAATCGCATAAAATATTCAAGTCGGATATTGTCGGCTTATTTCATAACATAAACATAGCATTGATATAGCGGCATAGATTCGTATTCACCATTATCTGGGTCATTCCACATATGGTCTTTTCTTTCCTGAACTATATCATCATGGAAAAAGCAAACACCAAGATATGTGTAATCTTCCAAGCCGTTGATCAGATTGTCACCGTAAGAGAGACCGAAGCTTGCATTATTTTTTAACCAAGTAAAAAAGCTCTGTGTATGCCTCGTCATAGTCTGAAAACACAGCTGTTGTTTGCTGTGAATTGTCGTATTTTTGCTGTTGTTAGGCAGACCGACCTCAGAGAGATGTTCGTATACGTTGCCAATGCCTTGACAGTAGTCGTCCATTTGATACAGGCTCTTTTTGCAGACATTCATCAAGCTGTCCGCTTGCACGGAGTGGTTTCAGACCATATTTTCTCACGGAGAGGATTTACATAATCGAGCAGGTCAAGGGTCATCTGACTTGCACCATCAGGGGAGTAATATTCAGGCTCGACAGGCTCATCCTGCTGAGTATCTTCTGTGTTTTCCTGCGGTATATCCTGCTGTATCTCAGGCTCTGTCACAGGTTCAGTCACTTTTTCTGTAGTGGTAGTGGTGGTGACTGCGGCGGCCTTTTTGACTCTGCTAATGCCGCCCCTTCTGCAATATCTGACGCAAAGGGCAGCCTTGTCAGGCTCACGCTTTTTTTTGTGGTAGTAGTCATGACAGTGGTGACGGGAGGCAGAGTAGTTGTCACAGGTGTATTTGTGGTGACAGTGGCAGTAGATCGAGGTGTGCTTTTTTTCACAGCCGTGGTCTTATCACTATTGTTATTATAAGTATACACCCCGAAAACAGTTGCGGATACTAATGCCACAGCGATTATTGGTGTGGTTATTTTTGCTTTTAAAAACACTTTTTGGGTGTAGCGAGAACTATTTCTTGCCTCTTGTTTATTTCGCTCATGCAGCCAAAGCAGAAAAATGGAATCGTCATGAAGAATTCTTCCGCAATTAGGACATTTTTTTTCATATTTTAGTTTTCTCCTGATCTTATTAAGCACATTGTACAGCTCTTCCGCAGTGCTATATCTGTCGTCTGGATTGATAGAAAGGCATTTCTTTATGACTTTTCAGAATTTTTCTTGTTTTCGCACATTTTGACCGACGGGTTGTTCACCTGTCAAAAAAACGTTCAGAAGCACTGCCAGAGAATAGAGATCTGTTCTTGCGTCAGATTGCTGCATACCGAATTGTTCGGGTGCGGCAAAGCCTACAGTTCCCAAAGTCTGGGTGTCAGAGCGTTGATTAGATTTATAAATTTTAGAAATATCAAAATCTATAATCTTGACATTATTGTCGTCACATATTATAATATTATCAGGCTTTATATCACGGTGAACGATGCCGCTGTTGTCAACAGCATACAATCCCTGGTATATGGAGCAGGTAATGTTCAGGGCATCGTGTTCTGCTAGTGTTTCGCCGTTTGCATAATCCGTAAGAGTCATGCCGTCGCAGAATTCTTCATAGATAGTATACGCTTCAGTGCTTTCGGAGATCTCGTAGATACGGAAAAAGATATGGATTATTTATCAATGCGAGCCTTTGGTATACAGAAACGTCAGCAGGC
>VOFK01002959.1_pt1 | contig 29519 bp, 41 predicted proteins | sample 5384121 | NCBI WGS metagenome assembly VOFK01 (sample SAMN12384730, study PRJNA508395) | human gut metagenome | isolation source: healthy gut J | host: Homo sapiens | reverse complement strand
CTCGATGCTGGATTCCGGTTACGTATTGCAATAGCGAATTTCTAGATGACTCCTCCCATACATTGCTAAGACATTGAAGTATTTCCTCTGCAGTGATATTGTCCTGCACCCAAACTTTTAAATGCTTCATAGAGCACAGTCTGAGCATATCATCACGAAGTGTCCGATAGCCTTCTGGAGGCAATATATCTTCCGGCTCTCAGGTGATATATTGTACTGCACAAGCTCAGCAGTGACTTCACCTCGCATATAGCCGATGCGGTTTAAGTTTCTGCCTATTATGCCACATCCGCCTCCTGTGCCGCAAGCTTTCTGAGTACAGGTTCTTACCTGTCTCTCAAGCACTGTCGTGAGATTTAGTATTCCAAGTTTACTCAAACACTCTGTAGGCTAAGCGCTTTAAAGCTTAGCACATCCCATTCACGATAGCTTTTGATCCTCCGACAAAGTCGTACAAGCTGTCTCTGCGTCTGCACTGCTCAGGCACTATTAAGATAGTGTCCTCCCTTAGGTTTGCCTTTGCCTCTTTCACTCCCCTGTTAAAGAGATATTTTGTTTTTCCGTTTCCTGAATTACCCATGATAAACTGTAATGACATAAGATCATGATTAACTACCATTGTAAAATGTATACTGTGGTATATCATGAAGTCCCCTAATTATTGAATTATTTATTTTGCTTCAATTCTGTGAGCACTGTTGTCACCAAATGGAAAAGAATGCACATCAAACCCAAGGTACTTTACAATGCGCACAGAGGCAGCGCCCTGCCCGGGCGGAACCCACACACTCCCGGAAATTATGGCGAAGGGCTTCGAGGTCGATCTCGGCCCAGACATGTTTTCAAAACGGTTGTTTCATGACGATCTGTTTTTTTGGTACGATAAAGCTGCCCCTGGCCCGTGTGGACGGGACGCCAGCCGTCGATGCCGCTCTCCTCAAGGCGTGGAGAGTCTTTGGCGGAAGGCGTGGTCGGTGCGGCAGCGCTCCTTGACGAACTTTGGTCTGCTCGCGCACGGTCACGCCGTCGGCGGCAGCGGCTCTTGACGATGGGCAGGCTCTCCTCCCGCACGGCACACTGCACCTCGTATTCGGTGGCCAGCAGCATGGGCCGGATGAGGGTCAGGTCCCGGCGCGAAAGATAAGTGACCGGCGAGAAACAGCCGATGCGGCCCTCCCGCCAGAGATTCATGTATAAAAGGTCTCCACGGCATCGTCCAGATGATGCCCCAGCGCCACCTTTGTTGCAGCCCAGCTCCTGCGGCGGTGTGCAGGCGCCCCGCCGCAGCTTGGCACAGGGCGCAGGGGGTTCTTCTCTTGCGGTACTCGAACACCACGGGCCGATCTCGGTGTGGCGCACCTCGTGGGGATGCCGTGCGTGCCGGAACAGCTCCTGCCAGCGCCGAGTAGTCCATGGGCTGATGGTCGAACTGCGGGTCCAGCGTGACCGCCACCACCTCGTAATCGAAGCCGATGTACTTGCGCAGCATGGAAAGACCGATGGTCAAATGCCACGCTGTCCTTGCCGCCGGAAACGCCCACCATCACCCGGTCGCCGGGGCAATCATTTCATAGTCCTGTACGGCCTTTGCGCATTAAACCGGCAAAGCCGCTGCATTGCACGAAGGTCGCTCATGACAGGCTCACGCTTTCTACCAGATTGACCACATCGCTGATGGACGCCAGCTTTGTCAGGCCGAGACATAGACCACATCGCCGCTGTCATAGGTAATGGTGGCCAGCACGGCGTAGTAGGTGCGGATATCACAGCGCACCGCTTCCACTGCTGCGCCCCGTCCACGGTCAGGTTGACCTTGCGGGCTTGATGACACCATAGGCCTGCTTGAGGTCGGCTTCCGAGTCCTCGATAAAGTTTTTCGTAGCTGTCGGCGGTGCCCCGCTGTAACAAAACGGCCTGATAGTCCTCACTGTCTGCCGTGTCGGCGGTGGCAAGCTCCAGCACGGTGCCGCCGAGGGTTGCGTCCTCGGTCATGCGGCACACGCTCCACACGCTGCTGTCGTAGTAGACAGAGACGCCGTTCGTGCCGGTATAGTGGGTGTCAGGGCGTCGCGGGGTCTGCCGGTTCACCAGCAGGGTGAGCACCATGTAGGCTGCGATGCCCAGACAGATGAAAATGGCCATCGCCGTCAGCAGCTTGGAGCTGCGACGCTGCGCCGAAGAAGTGCGGTCGATCTCATTTGGCATGGATGTATTCTCCTTTGTGTTGGCAAGGGCAGCGGTGCACCGCCCATATCCTTTATAGTATACCACAACCGCAGCGGGATTTGTAGCGGGCAAATGGCAAAAAATATGCCGGGGCGGGCAAAAAACTTTTTGCAAAAATCGAAATTCAGAAATCGAGAGGATTTGAGAGAAAACGAGCGATTTTTGAGAGTTTCAAAAAATTTCCGCCGAAAAAACTCGAAAAATGATGTTGACAGGCACCTTTTTATGATGTATACTGACACTCGCGCCCTAGAGAGGGCGCCTGAAACGTACAAAAAAGCTTTATCAGGAGGAAATAGATATGAGCACTACTACTCGTGAAGCCCGCTGAAGTCGAGCGCAAGTGGTATCTGCTCGACGCATCCGGCAAGAGTCTGGGTCACGTCGCTGCTGAGGCTGCTGTTCTGCTGCGTGGCAAGCAGAAAGTTAACTACACCCCAACGTTGATTGCGGCGATTACGTTGTCGTCATCAACTGCGATCAGGCTGTTCTGACCGGCAAGAAGGCTGAGCAGAAGTTCCACATCACCCACAGCAAGTACATCGGCGGCCTGAAGAAGGTCCAGTACAGCAAGCTGATGGCTGAGAACAGCGATCTGGCGATGACCTACGCGGTCAAGGGCATGATCCCTTCCAACACCATCGGTGATAAGGCTCTGACCCGTCTGCACTGCTATCAGGGGTGCTGAGCACGCTCACGCCGCTCAGAAGCCCGAAACCGTCGAGTTCTAAGAAGGAGGCAATCGAACATGTACGAAACCAAACCTTATTTCTACGGCACTGGTCGTCGTAAGGATTCCGTTGCCCGCGTGCGCGTTTACACCGGCACCGGCAAGATCACCGTCAACGACCGTGATATCGACAACTACTTCGGTCTGGAGACCTTGAAGCTGATCGTCCGTTCTCCGCTGGTCCTGCTGGGCCTCGGAGGGCAAGTACGATGTCGTCGTCCGCGTTTCCGGCGGCGGTGTTTCCGGCCAGGCTGGCGCTATCCGCCACGGCCTGTCCCGCGCCCTGCTGCAGCAGAGCGATGAGAACCGTGCAGTCCTGAAGAAGGCTGGCTTCCTCACGCGCGATCCGCGCATGAAGGAACGCAAGAAGTACGGCCTCAAGGCTGCTCGCCGCGCGCCGCAGTTCTCCAAGCGCTGATTATATTTCAGACGCAACTTTGCGGCTCTGCTTCGGCAGAGCCGTTTTTGTTGCCCCTTTCCCGGAGAACGGGGGAGCACGACTGCGCATCTCCGGCGGTTGCCCTGCAAGGGGCGAGGGAGGCGCTTTTATTGATCTTTGCTCAAGCATCGCGTGCAGGGCGCAGCCCCCTGCCAGCGATGCTCCCCAGTTCTCCAAGCGCTGATTATATTTCAGTATGCACTTTTACGGCTCTGCTTCGGCAGAGCCGTTTTTTGTTGTCTGCTGTCCCGGAGAACTGGGGAGCACGACTGCGCATCTCCGGCGGTTGCCCCGCAAGGGGCGAGCCGGAGGCGCTTGTTGATCTTTGCTCAAGCATCGTGTGCTAAAACAAAAAGCATGGGTTTGCGTCTATTCTGCAAACTTTTTATGAACCCTATTGACAAAGTGGGGAAACAGGAGTATAGTTTTAGCAGTCGAATAGATAGAGTGCTAAAACAAAATAAACTGCTCCGTAGGAGGTGTGCAAGACCATGAAGAACATCTATACAATTCAATCACGGCTCTGTTCGGCAGCATCGGCACGGAGCTGTTAGCAAAGAACTTATCTGTCCGCTAAAATAAACCTTCCGGTACGAATGGAGGCTTGACTTTATGAATACCAGTCAATATACACAGAAAACCCTGGAGGCTCTGCAGGCAGCGCAGCAGCTGGCTGTGGAGTATCAGCACAACGCGTTGGAGCCCGCCCACCTGCTGCACGCCCTGGCTGCACAGGAAAACGGTCTGATTCCCCAGCTGCTGCAAAAGCTGAACGTGGACCCCGGCAGCTTTGCTGCCGCCGTGGCCGAAAAGCTTTCGGCTCTGCCTCGGTCTCCGGCTCCGGCCGTGACCCCGACAAGGTCTATATCTCGCAGGCTGCCGACAAGGTGCTGAGCGCCGCCGCCCGCGAGGCCAAAGGCGATGAAGGATGACTACGTCAGCGTCGAGCATATCTTCCTCGCTTTGCTGGACGAGCCTACCAGAACACCACCGTGAGTTGTTCCGTGCGTTCAGCATCACGAAAGATAAGTTCCTGCAGCAGCTTACCAGTGCGCGGCAACCAGCGCGTCACCAATGACAATCCCGAGGAGACCTACAATGCCCTCCAGAAATATGGACAGGACCTTGTGGAGTTGGCCCGCAAGCAGAAGCTGGATCCGGTCATCGGGCGGGATGAGGAGATCCGGAATGTCATCCGCATTCTTTCCCGTAAAACCAAGAACAATCCCTGTCTGATCGGCGAGCCCGGTGTCGGTAAAACCGCCATCGCCGAGGGGCTGGCCCAGCGGATCGTCCGGGGCGATGTACCCGAAAACCTGAAAAACCGCACCGTGTTCAGCTTGGACATGGGTGCACTGGTGGCTGGCGCCAAATTCCGCGGCGAGTTTGAGGAGCGGTTGAAGGCCGTCCTGAACGAGGTGCAGCAGAGCGAGGGCAAGATCATCCTCTTCATCGATGAGCTGCATACCATCGTCGGCGCGGGCAAGACCGACGGCGCAATGGATGCGGGCAATCTGCTGAAGCCCATGCTGGCCCGCGGCGAGCTCCACTGCATCGGCGCCACCACCCTGAACGAATACCGCCAGTATATCGAAAAGGACGCCGCTCTGGAGCGGCGGTTCCAGCCGGTGCTGGTGGATGAGCCGACAGTGGAAGATACCATCTCCATCCTGCGTGGCCTGAAAGAGCGGTACGAGGTGTTCCACGGCGTAAAGATCAGGGACAATGCATTCATCGCCGCCGCCACCCTCTCTGACCGCTACATCACCGACCGTTTCCTGCCGGATAAGGCCATTGACCTTGTGGATGAGGCCTGCGCCATGGTGAGCACCGAGATGGACAGCATGCCCACCGAGCTGGACGATCTGGCCCACCGCATCACCCAGCTGCAAATCGAGCAGGTCAGCCTGAAAAAGGAGACCGACGCTCTGAGCCAGAGCCGCCTGAAGGATCTGGAAAAGGAGCTGGCCGAGCTGCAGGACAGTTCCGCAGCATGAAGGCAAAGTGGGACAACGAGAAGAATGCCATCGGCAAGGTGCAGTCCTGCGCGTGAGCAGATCGAGCAGACCAACGCCGACATCGAGAAGGCACAGCGCGAATACGACCTGAACAAGGCCGCTGAGCTGAAGTACGGCAAACTGCCCGAATTGCAGAAGCAGCTGGAAGAGGAAGAGAAAAAGATCGCCGCTGCCAAGAAGGAGGACACCCTGCTGCGTGACAAGGTCACCGAGGAGGAGATCTCCCGCATCGTGGCCCGCTGGACCGGTATCCCCGTGGAAAAGCTGGTGGAGGGTGAGCGGGAGAAGCTGCTGCATCTGGATGACATGCTCCACAAGCGCGTCATCGGCCAGGATGAGGCCGTGACCAAGGTCAGCGAGGCCATCCTGCGCAGCCGGGCCGGAATTCGGAACCCCAACCGCCCCATCGGCTCGTTCCTCTTCCTGGGGCCCACCGGCGTGGGCAAGACCGAGCTGGCCAAGGCCCTGGCCGAAGCTCTGTTTGACGATGAGCGCAACATGGTGCGGATCGACATGACGGAGTATATGGAGAAGTTCAGCGTCAGCCGCCTGATCGGTGCGCCTCCGGGATACGTGGGCTATGAGGAGGGGGGCCAGCTCACCGAGGCGGTCCGCCGGAAGCCCTACTGCGTCGTGCTGTTCGATGAGGTGGAAAAGGCCCACCCCGATGTCTTCAACATCCTGCTTCAGGTGCTGGACGACGGCCGGATCACCGACAGCCAGGGCCGTACCGTGGACTTCAAGAACACGGTCATCATCCTCACCTCGAATCTGGGCAGTGACATCATTCTGAACGATCTGGAGCAGCGCCGGGCACAGGGTCCAACGAACTCAGCGACGAGGCAAAGCATCAGATCGACCAGCTGCTGAGGAGCAAGTTCCGCCCCGAGTTCCTGAACCGTCTGGACGAGATCGTGTACTACAAGAGCCTGACCAAGGACGAGATGCGCAAGGATCGTCGATCTCCAGTTGAACGACCTGCGCCAGCGGATGGATGAGGGCAAGCACCTCAAGCTGGACGTGACCACCGCCGCCAAGGACTTCATCATTGACTCCGCCTACGACAGCGTCTACGGCGCGACGGCCCATCAAGCGGTTCATCCAGAGCCGTGTGGAGACCCCTGATCGCCAAGGCCATCATCAAGGGCGGTTATGCCGAGGGCAACACCCTGACGGTGGATTATGACGGCAGCGCATTGGTTCTGCGTTAAAAAAATTTTACCGGTTTTGTACATGGAGTATGCAGCCCAAACGCTTGCACCGGTGTGCAGAATATGTTATTATAGGAAATAACATTGATGTGCTTTTCATCGTAGAAATGGCAACGATGGAAAGCACATTTTTTGTATACGGAAAAACCCCCAAAAACTCCTCTCAGGCGCGTTGAAGCCAGTGTGGGAATGGAAATACAACGGGCAAATAAATCCCCCTAAATTTAAAACAGAAAGTTGAGTGTGATTTTCCTTTTTATGGACGATGGCAGTATGACGCTCTGGGTAGGCGCTGGTAGTATTGGTGGTTTTCTCCGCCTTTTTCTCCGCATCCGAGACCGCATTTTTCCTCCTTGAATCAGATCCGCCTCAAGAGCCGCGCCGACGATGGCGACGCTTCCGCCGCCCGGGTGCTGGCCATGGCGGAGCAGATACGATAAGCTGCTTTCCACCATTCTCATTGGCAACAACATCGTGAACATCGCAGCCGCTTCCATCGGCACCGTCCTCTTTACCAAAGTGGCTGGGTGCAGAGCGGGGCGCTACGGTGTCCACTATGGTGCTGACCGTGGTGGTGCTGATCTTCGGCGAGGTAACGCCCAAGAGCCTGGCAAAGGAGATGCCGGAGACGGTTGCCACCGCAGTTGCGCCAGCGCTCAGCCTGCTGATGCTGGGTGTTTACCCCTGCTGACATGGCTGTTCAGCCAGTGGAAACGCTTGCTGGGGCACTTTGTCCACAGTACGGAGGAGGACACCATCACTGAGGGCGAGCTGATGACCATGGTCAGCGAAGCCGAGAATGACGGCGAACTGACCGACCGGGAAAGCCAGCTCATCCGCAGCGCCATCGAGTTCGACGACGTGGAAGGTGGAAGAGATCCTGACGCCCCCGCGTAGACGTGGTGGCCGTGGAGGACGATATTTCGCTGGAAGAGGTGGCACAGACCTTTGCGGAGTCCGGTTACCCCGTCTGCCTGTCTACCACGGCACCATTGATAACATCATTGGTGTGGTACATGAAAAAGGACTTTTACATGGCACGCCTGAAAAAAGAGATACCAAAATGGAGGATCTGGTCAAGCCCACCCTGTATACCACGGGTTCCACCCAGATCTCCCAGCTGCTGCGCACCCCTCCGGGAGCAGCACCACCACCTGGCCGTCGTCGTGGACGAGTACGGCGGTACCGAGGGCATCATCACGCTGGAAGACATTCTGGAAGAGCTGGTAGGCGAGATCTGGGATGAGCACGACGAAGCGACCGAGGACTTCCGCAAGCAGTCGGACGGCAGCTGGATCGTGCTGGGCAGCGCTGGTGTGGACGACCTCTATGAGACGCTGGGCCTGCCCGAGGACGAGGACATTGATTCCAACACCGTCAACGGTCTGGTGCAGGAAAAAAGACCTGCCACCTGCCCAAGGTAGGCGACCGCTTTACGCTGGGCAGCTACGACGGCGTGGTCACCCGCACCGCCAAGCGCCGCGTGACCGAGGTGCGCCTGACCCCGGCGGAAAAGCCTGACACCAAAAAGGACGAAGAGGAAAAAGGCCACTTTGGCAGAATGACCTCTAAATAAAACACCAACCGGCTGCTGCACAAAACGTGCGGCAGCCGGTTTTTTTCGTTACGACCCCTCCCGTGAAAATGCGTTTGGAGCGCTCCGCGAGCGCATTTAAAATCGTCTAATTTGCCTATAAAAATCCCCCGGCGAGCAGCGCCGGGGGATTTTTTTCAGGATTTACTTTGGCTGGCGGCCAATATAGGCCAGAATGCCGCCATCGGCGTAGAGAATCTGGCCGTTCACGAAGTCGGATGCGTGGCTGGCAAGGAACACGCAGGGACCAACCATGTCCTCCGGCTCGCCCCAGCGGCCTGCGGGGGTCTTTGGCAACGATGAAGCTGTCAAAGGGATGACGGCTGCCGTCCGGCTGACGCTCACGCAGGGCGCGGTCTGGGCGGTGGCGATGTAGCCGGGGCCCATGCCGTTGCACTGGATGTTGTACTCGCCGTACTCAGAGGCGATGTTCTTGGTCAGCATCTTGAGGGCGCCCTTTGCAGCGGCGTAGGCAGAGACGGTCTCGCGGCCCAGCTCGCTCATCATGGAGCAGATGTTGATGATCTTGCCCTCGTGCTTGGCGATCATATCGGGCAGGACGGCCTTGGAGCAGTTGAAGGCACCGCCCCGACATGGACGTCGATGACCCGCAGGAAAATCGGTGTGGCTCATCTCGACCATCGGCACTCGCTTCATGAGGCCGGCATTGTTGACCAAGATGTCCACCGGGCCGACCTCGGCCTTGATCTTCGCCACCATCGCATTGACGGCGTCCTCGTCGGAGACGTCTGCGGCATAGCCGTGAGCGTCAATGCCGGCAGCCTTGGTAGGCAGCAATGCCCTTCCTTCTAAGCTGGCCTCGGAGGAGCAGTTGAAGCAGATGACGGCGCCGCACTTTGGCCATGCCTTCTGCGATGGAGAAACCGATGCCGTGCGCACCGCCGGTGATCAGAGGGCTACCTTGCCCTGCAGGTTGAATGCAGACAGATCCATGATTTTCTCTCTTCTCAAGTTAAATTTTTTTTAGCAAAAAGCCCCATACCGGTGGACCCGGTACGGGGCTTGTGTATGGTGCTTTTTAGCGCAGGTCAGTGGTAGCGATGTTGTCCATGTCGTCAAACTCCATGTTCTCGCCGCCCATTGCCCAGATAAACGTATAGTTCGAGGTGCCTACGCCGCTGTGAATGCTCCAAGAAGGGCTGATGACAGCATCCTCGTTGTGCATCACGATGTGGCGGGTCTGCGTGGGCTCGCCGCACATGTGGAACACCACCTGCCCCTCGGGCAGTTCAAAGTAGGTGTAGATTTCCATCCGCCGCTCGTGGGTGTGGCTGGGCATGGTGTTCCAGTTGGAACCGGATTCCAGTTCGGTCATCCCCATGCTGAGCTGGCAGGTCTTCAGGACATCCGGGTGGATGAACTGGTTGATGGTGCGCTTGTTGCAGGTCTCGACGCTGCCCAGAGGACGATGGTTTGCATCGGCCATCTTGATCAGGCGGGTCTCATACGAGCAGTGTGCCGGAGCGGACACCATGTAGAACTTGGCGGGGTGCTCCGGATCGGCGGAAGCGAAGGTCACTTCCTTGGTGCCCTGGTGATGTACAGGCAGTCCTTGTAGCCCAGCTTGTACTTCACTCCGTCAGCCACCACGATACCGGTGGAATCCTTGCCGATGTTGAAGATACCGATCTCCCGGCGCTCCAGAAAATACTGCGTGCCGAAGTTGTGCCAGATGTCGATGCCCTTGTCGATGGGCACCGTCTCGTGCACCGGCATGCACCCCAGCGTCACCATGCGGTCCACATGGCTGTACACAGCAACGACCTCATCGGCCTTGTACAGGCCGGTGATGAGCATCTCGTCGCGCATTTCCTCGGTGGTATAGCGCTTGAAGTCCTTCTGGTTGCAGGAATAGCGGATATCCATTCCGGACTCCTCCCTGCTCTTAGCGCTGGATACGGCCGGAACCGTCGCCGCCAGCCAGCTTCTCGACCTCAGCAACGGTCATCATGTTGTAGTCGCCCTCGATGGTGTGCTTCAGAGCGGAAGCAGCCACAGCGAACTCAACAGCATCCTGAGTGCTCTTGCCGGTCAGCAGGGCGTAGATCAGGCCGCCGCCGAAGGAGTCGCCGCCGCCAACGCGGTCGATGATGTGCAGGTCGTACTTCTTGGAGAAGCAGTACTCGTTGGAAGCAACGTCGTACAGCATAGCGCTCCAGCCGTTGTCGAATGCGCTGTGGCTCTCACGCAGGGTGATAGCGACCTTCTCGAAGTGGAACTTGTCAGCCAGCTGCTTAGCCACGCTCTTGTAGCCCTCGGCATTCAGCTTGCCGCCGTAGATATCGGTAGCCTCGGCCTCGATGCCGAATACGTCCTTAGCGTCCTCCTCGTTGGAGATGCACACGTCAACGTACCGGCACAGCTCGGTCATGGCGGCCCGGGCCTCGGCACGGGTCCACAGCTTGCCCCGGTAGTTCAGGTCGCAGCTGATCTTCACGCCGTGAGCCTTAGCAGCCTTGCAGGCCTCGCGGCAGATCTCGACGACATTCTCGCCCAGAGCCGGGGTGATGCCGGTGAAGTGGAACCAGTCCACGCCCTCGAAGATCTTGTCCCAATCAAAGTCGGAGGGCTGAGCCAGCTGGATGGCGCTGTTGGCACGGTCGTAGATGCAGACGGAACCACGCTGAGAAGCACCCTTCTCGTTGTAGTAGATGCCAACGCGATCGCCGCCGCGGGTGATCATGCTGGTGTCGACACCGTAACGGCGCAGGCTGTTGACGGCTGCCTGACCGATTGCGTGTGCGGGGAGCTTAGTGACGAAAGCAGCGTCCAGACCGTAGTTGGCCAGAGAAACTGCGACATTTGCCTCGCCGCCGCCGAAGCTAAACTCCAGATTGTTGGCCTGAACGAAGCGCTCGTAGTTGAAGGGCTGCAGACGGACCATCAGCTCGCCAAAGGTAACGACTTTCATTGGGTATTCTCCTTTTTTTGGTTTTTATCATCCCGCCGCAGGGCATCCCCGGTGCAGCAGGGCTTTCACGGATAGGGGAGCCGGAGCTCAGGCCTGGACCAGATGGAATGCGAAAGCCGCCGATCTCGTCTGCAAAGTAGCAGGCGATGGTCTTGCCGTTCTTCACGACCTTCTTGCTGTCCAGATCGAACTTCACGCCGCGCTGAGACAGGTGGTAGATGGCGCGGTCCACGTTGTTGCAGCCGATGGCAATGTGGCCATTGGTGCCGCGGCCGGGCTTCTTCATGATCTCGAACTCCTTGTTGCCGACAAAGATGCTGGAGTTGCCGGGAGCGACCTTCATGTTCAGCATAACCGCCCAGCAGGGTGAGCGACCTTCATGGCCTCTTCCTCGTTGCCGGTGTTGATGCCAATGTGCAGCAGCTTCAGGCCCAGCATGGTGTCAACAGCTTCCTTGCTCTGAGCGGTGATCTTTGCCCAGTCGCCGGCCTTGATGACGTCACTCTTGCACATCCAGGTGCCGCCGACAGCGAAGATCTGGTCGTAGCCCAGGTAGTCGTTGACGTTCTTGTGCGTTGACACCGCCGGTGCACATCCAGCGAGCGCCCTTCAGGGCAGCGCCGATGTTCTTCAGCATACCAACACCGCCGTTTGCCTCAGCGGGGAAGAACTTCAGGGCCTCGCAGCCCATGTTCATGGCCTGCTGCATCTCGCCTGCGGAGCAGGTGCCGGGCATCATGATGCCGCCCTTGTCGATGACGTGCTTGCAGACCTTCGGGGTCGAAGCCGGGAGCAACGATGAAGGAAGCACCAGCTGCCATTGCACGGTCAGCCTGCTCGGTGGTCAGGACAGTGCCTGCGCCCAGCAGCATCTCGGGCATCTCCTCGTGGATCTTACGGATGCACTCTCAGCACAGGCAGTGCGGAAGGTGACCTCAGCTGCGGGCAGACCGCCCTCAGCCAGAGCCTTGCACAGGGGCAGGGCTTCATCAACGCTGTTAAAAGCGATAACAGGGATAATGCCGATCTGATAGACCTTTTCTACGATGGGATTCATAACTGCATTTCTCCTTTTTGAATTTGACTTTCTTGGTGCGCGTGGGCTGCCGTTTGGGCATGGTGCACCCACTGTGCGCTTGTAATATTAGTATAAACGACGGAAACAAGTTTGGTAATGCTCAACAAGCACAATGTTTTTGCATAAGAGCTTGTATACATTGCACAAAAAATGACGAATGACCTGAAAAGCAGGGCTGTTTTTGACCCTGTTTGCTCAAATACCAAGCCTGCCGAACAGCTCTGCAACGCCGTCGTGATCGCAGTCGGCTTCGCTCACAATGCTGCCAATGGCCTTGATCTGGGGGCATTCCGTTGGCCATAACAGCGGCGATCCCTGCCTTTTCCAGCATGGCGCGGTCGTTCTCGCTGTCGCCCACGGCCAGGTATTCTCGTGGGGGGATGCCCAGCAGGTCGGCCAGAGCCAGCAGGGCACTGCCCTTATCCACACCGGCAGCGGTCACTTCAATGTTATCCGGCGAACCCTGCACCACGGCCACGCCCGGGATAGCTGAAACTTTGGCAGGGCAGCGGCGGTCTTTTCGGTGCTGTCGAAGAGAACATGCACAGTTTCTCGATCTCGTGGGCGTGGCGGGACATCCAGCTCGATGCCGGGGATGACGGTAAAGCGGCCGTCGGTCGGTTCTGCCGGGCCTCGGAGGAGAGAAAGTGGGTGGTGCGGGAGGTGAAAGCTTTGCAATGCCCTCCGGAGTCTTGATGGCGGCCGTCGCTGAATACGCTCAGCTCGCCATCGTACTGCTGGAACAGGTCAAAAAAAGCTTCCCGTGCCACTTCTGTCGGCATCAGACGGTGCAGCAGGCAGGCGGGCTCACTGGTATGGCGCTGGGCGGCATTGGAGTAGCGGCTGTATACAGCACCCATGGGGTCATCGCCAAGGTCCCACACGGCGGCACCGTTGGAGGTGATGGCATACCGGATGCCGGGCAGCTTTGCCACAACAGGCGGCAGACTGGCCAGCGGGCGGCCTGTGGCGGGCACCACGGCCACGCCATGCGCTACAGCGCGGGCAATGGCTTGACGGGTGGCAAGGGGGTGACCTCGTTGTTCCGGTTCAGCAGGGTGCCGTCCAGATCCAGCGCGGCAAGGCGGACAAGGGGAAAGCTTTGCAACATAATGGCTCCTTTTTATAATAGGTACGCTCAAAAACAGAGCGCAAGTTTACAACACTCTTTTATTTTATCGCACCGGAAAGGTTTGCGCAAGATGGCGTGATGTGGTATAATCATATCTTATCACATTGAAAATATAGGAGAAATACCATGAATCCCAAACAATTGTGGAGCCGGCGCCGTCCGCACCTGTGGTTCCAGCTGTACTGGGTGGTGTATCTGATCTGGTTCTTCTGGCTGGATCTGACCATCAAAGATCCCAAATATATCATCCACGCCCCGCTTGATGATCTGATCCCCTTCAATGAGTGGTTCATCTTTCCGTATTGCAGCTGGTTTGTGCTGCTGGCTGGTGTGACGGCCCTGCTGTGGTGGTGCGACACCCAAAGCTACGATAAGCTCTGCCTGACCATGTTTTCCGGCATGACCTTCTGCCTGATCCTCTACATGGTGCTGCCCAACGGCCTGGACATCCGCCCCACAGTGGATGCGGTGGGCCGCAGCAACATTGCAATGAGCATCATGCAGCTGATCTGGGGGGCGGATGCCTTGGTCAATGTGTGCCCGTCCATCCATTGCCAAAGCTCGGCCTGCATGGCACTGGCGTTCAGCAGCAGCAAGCTGGCACCCTCACCGAGAAGCGCCCGGGCCTGAAGGTGCTGGCAGCACTGATCTGGGTGTGGGCCGCGCTCATCTGTGCGTCCACGGTGTTCACCAAGCAGCACTCCATCATTGATGTGGTGTGCGGTCTGGCCGTGGCCTTTGTGTGGGTGCCGGTGGTGTACCGTCCGCATAGGAAAAAACAGTTGAGGAAAGAACCGGCCAAAACGTCCGGTTTCCCTTGACAGCGGCCCGGCGGTTGGGTAATATGGGAAAAGAGGAACACTGATATATCACTCGCAGCGTTCCGGAAGGGGGAAGAGACCAATGTCCGCACGCAACGCGCGGGATCCGGCGTATCACACGGTGCGCAGCCGCATCATCACCATGGAGCTCAAGCCCGGCGACCCGCTGAACGACCGGGGAGCTGGCCGAGGAGCTGGGCATCAGCCGCACCCCATGCGGGAAGCGTTGATCCTGCTGAACAATGCGCATATGGTGGCCATCAAGCCCCAGAGCGGCACCCATGTGGCACCCATCGACCTGCATCTGATGGAGATGGAACAGTTTTTCACGCTACACGCTGGAAAAGGAGATCCTGACCCGGATGTGCGGCCGCCTGACCCCGGGCAGGAGGCGGGCTACCGCCAGCTCATCGAGGCCTACCGGGTGCTGGAGGCCTCCCCGGAGGAGCCTGACCGCGAGATGCGGCTGCTGGAGCTGGACAATGCATTCCACCGCCGCGCCTTTGAGCTGTGCGGCATGGAGCACCATTTTGACCATGCTGGCCAGCCTGCAGCATGTGGAGCGCATCCGCAAGTTCAGCCTGCAGACCAACGAGAACAAGGCCGTATGCGCGGCCCATACCCGCATCCTGGATGCCATGGGCAGAACGATACCCAGAGCTGAGCCGTGCGCTGGAAAGCCATCTGAGCCGGTATAAGCAGTCGGTGGAGGAGGTCCAGCGCCTGCATCCGGATACTTTTATTGACGGCCTGGGCCGTGAATCAAACCACTTTGAACGTGCAGCAGAGCCTTTGCATCGTTTTATAAAAATGCAGCGGTTGAATCCGTTATTGACCCAAAACAGGTTTTGCGGTAAAATCAGGGGTACAAAAGGCAGGCCGCATGCGGCGCCTTTTCCCAGCGGCACCGTGCCGGGTGCACGGCTGCAGAAAAAGGAGGTTCAAGACCCTATGAAACTGGCCAAACGAGGCATTGCCCTTTTGCTGGCAGCCGTGTTCCTGTTCGGCACGCTGGCCGTTCCGGCCAGGGCCGCCGCAGCCCCAGCCGGAACCGGCAGCAGGCAAAAACCGTGGATGCAACAGAAAATGATATCATCTCATCCGCATCAAGGCATCGGTGAGCTGACCTACGGTGCGGACCACAAGCTGGAGATCAGACTACCCCGGCCGATGCCCAGTATATCGGTGTGGTCATGGGCACCAGCGGGCAGGCTACCGGCTGGTTATGTGACGCTGGTGCTGTCGGGAAAAGATCCGCACCCTGCTTAAACTGATCCCCCTGCCCAAAAGATGTCCGCCACTCCGGACCAGACCGAAGAGTTCAACGTGTACAGCTACCTCAAGCAGCTCATTGACGGCAATGACGTCAGCGTACTGCTGCGGGTGGGTGACGAAGCCGTGTCGGTGCTGAACATCATCAACTTCTATCTGCCCTCAGCCTACGTCAAGACCATCCAGAATGTTTCCAACGGCCTGAAGCTGGCACTGGACCTCATCCGCAGTATCTGCCGGAGAGTGCTTTTCACCCGCATTTACCTGGATGAACAGCCGGTGGATGCCGGCGGCTATGTGGCCGGTGCGGTGGCGCTGGAAAGCGGCGACATCAACTCGGCCGGTGTGGCCAGTGTTCAAGATCAAGCCCCAGACCAGCAATGTGCGGCTGTACTGGGCCAGGGGATCTGCCCGGCTCCCTGACGGCCGAAAGAGCTGCGGAACGCCGATCGCAACGCGGTGCTGGAAGCCGACGGGCAGGCACGCAACGGCGAGGCGTGAACATCAGCTACACCTATAAAAAGAAGGGCTTCCCTGTGGGATAAGACCTGTAACGGCACCCCCACGAAACCCGGCACCTATACGCAGGTGGCCAAGGTCAGCGGCAACTTCTCCTGCAGCGAGATCAGCCGCACCTTTACGATCTATCAGTAAGCACAGAATCAAGCAGCGCCCCGGCGGGAACCCGCCGGGGCGCTTTCTGCAAATGGGCAGCAAAAAGCCGACTGCCGCTTCCGGAAGAGGGGGCGCGGCAGCCGGGCCGGGAGGTGTTATGCGGTTTTGCCGTCAGGCGGTCAACAGGATCAGAAATCCACTTCGGTGTCGTAGTAGCAGCACTTGAGGAGCTTTTCCATGTCCTCCTGGCTCGGCTGGCGGGGTTGGAGCCGGTGCAGGCGTCGGCAATCGCGTTTCGGGCGATTTCCGGCAGGCGCTCGAGGAACACGCTCTCGGCACGAAGCCCTGCTCAGTGGGGTAGGAGTCCGGGCCGTAGTGCTGGATGCAGTGGGGGATGTTCAGGGCGCATCGTTCATGCCGCGCAGATAGTCGATAAGCAGCTTGACCTTCTCGTCATCGTTTGCCCGCCCAGCTTCATCTCGTCGGCGATGACGCCGTAGCGCTTCTTGGCCGTCTCGTCCTTCGCGTTGAAGGCGATGACCTTCGGCAGATACATCGCGTTGGCCGCGCCGTGGATGATGTGTGCCCGTAGTCTGCAAAGGCAGCGCCGGTCTTGTGTGCCATGGGTGCACGATGCCGAGCAGCGCGTTCGAGAACGCCATACCGGCGAGGCACTGGGCGTTGTGCATGGAATCGCGCTTGGACATGTCGCCGTTGTAGCTGTCCACCAATCGCCCCTGGATCATGCGGATGGCAAAAGATGGCCAGCGGGTCGGTGTAGTCACAGTGGGCGGTGGACACATAGGCCTCAATGGCGTGGGTCATGGCGTCCATACCGGTGTGGGCCACCCAGCTTCTTGGGCATGGTCTCGGCCAGGTCGGGGTCCACGATGGCCACGTCCGGGGTGATCTCGAAAGTCGGCGATGGGGGGTATTTGATGCCCTTCTGGTAATCGGTGATGATGGAGAAGGCGGTTACCTCGGTCGCAGTGCCGGAGGTGGAGGAGATGGCGCAGGTGTGCCTTGCGGCGCAGCGGCGGGATGCCGAACACCTTGCACATCTCCTCAAAGGTGATCTCGGGGTACTCGTACTTGATCCACATGGCTTTGGCTGCATCGATGGGGGAGCCGCCGCCGATCGCTACGATCCAGTCGGGCTCAAACTTCAGCATTGCTTCGGCACCCTTCATGACCGTGGTGACAGAGGGATCGGGCTCGATGCCCTCAAACAGTTCGACCTCCATGCCGGCTTCCTTTAAGTAAGCCACGGCACGGTCCAGAGAAGCCGAAACGCTTCATGGAGCCGCCGCCAACACAGATCATTGCCTTTTTGCCGGTAAAGGACTTCAGCGCTTCCAGAGCGCCCTCCATGCCATGGTACAGATCACGGGGCAGAGTAAAACGAGCCATAATACAAAACCTCCAAAAATAGTACGGCACACGCAGCGCTGTACCGCAGTTCATCATTATGTTAATTATATAACAATTTGGAGATGGCTTCAATTGACGTACCGGGAGAAAAAGTCGTTCTATTTTTGGGCGGTTTCCACAAGCAGTAGGATGCAACAAGCCCCCTGCCCTGAAAAAAAAAAAAAACACCCCGAAGTCCTAAGGCTTCGAGGTGTTTGGCCTGTGGAGCTGCTATCCAGATTCGAACTGGAGACCTCATCCTTACCAAGGATGCGCTCTACCAACTGAGCTATAGCAGCAAATGGCGACCCGGATCGGGCTCGAACCGACGACCCCAGCGTGACAGGCTGGTGCTCTAACCAACTGAGCTACCGGGCCATGATCGCTCAAGTTCGTGCGGCATCTTACCGCGGGAACGTGCTCTATTATATCGGAAAGTCGGTCTGTTGTCAAGCACAAATTTGCGGAAAATGCAATTTTTTGCAAAAAAAGCGGGTAAAGGTGGGCTGTTTGGGACGCTGAGACGATTTTAAATGGCTTCCGCTTCGCTCTAGCCATTTTCAGCGGAAAAAAATATTTTAAATTTCGCGTTTGTCGCGCTCTGCGGAGCGCTCCAAACGCTATTTTCACGGAGGGGTCGTGGCGGGAAACGGCAGCTGCTGCGCTTGCTCCCCGGGGGAGCTGTCGCGCAGCGACTGAGGGGCTTCAAATCGGCGGAGCCGGAAAAAACGGTTAAAAAGATCTTCACGCCGAACAGGCGTGAATCTTCAGTTTTTCCGGTGCAGCCCTCACTCTTTGGGGTTAAAAAGGGGCGAGCAGCCCCTTTCTCGTGGATCCAGCGCGTCGAAATCGCTGGCACTTTTCTGGTTCTCTTTTGGTGTCAAAGAGAACATCCCCGGCAGCCGCCTTTGCCCAGCGGAGCGTCTTTACACCCGCTGGCGACTGAGGAAGCAAAAAACAAAACGCACAGGCTCCGAAGAACCTGTGCGTTATGGCAGGGGTAGTAAGTTTCGAACTCACGGCACGCGGTTTTGGAGACCGCTGCTCTACCAGCTGAGCTATACCCCTATCTACATTCGCTGAATGCTTGATTATTATAGCCGATGCAACGGGGAATGTCAAGCCTTATTTTTACTTATTCTCATTTTTCGCGCCGCCGCAGCTGCAGCAGCTCTCCTGCGCGGCGGAATCCGGCGCAGGCAGTTGGCTTGCCAGCTGTTCCAGCGTAACGCTGTCGATATACTGGTTGATCACCTCGTCCAGCCCTGCCCAGAACGGCAGGGTGAAGCACTGCTCGGACATGGGGCATTCGTTGGTCACGCTGCCAAGGCACGGAATGGGCGCTACGCTGCCCTCAATGGCGCGCAGGATCTCACCGGCGGTGTAGTCGGCGGGGGCCTTTTTTGGTCAGCCGGTAGCCGCCCCTGGCTGCCGCGCTCGCTTTTCACAAGCCCCCCACGGGCCAGCGGGGTGACGATCTGTTCCAAATATTTCAGGCTCAGGTTCTGCCGCTCACTGATCTCCTTCAGGCTCACGGTGGTGCCCGGCGCATAACGTGCCAGCTCGGCCATCAGGCGCAGGGCGTAGCGGCTTTTGGTCGAAAATTTCATGGCGATTCTCTCCTTATTGCTGCTTATAGTATAGCACGTTGCTCGGATTTTGCAAAGGTTAATCCTCTTGTGCAAACAAAAAAGGTCTGTTATCATAGGATGGAACAGAACCTATCTTTGAGGAGTGAGAGTATGACAGAAAAGATCACCGCCGCAGACGCCATCCGTCTGCTGGATACCGGCAAGGCTGTCGCAGTGGATGTGCGCGAGCCGGACGAATACGCCGTTGGGCACATCCCGGGGGCAAAGCTGCTGCCGCTGGGGCAGGTCATCGACCGCGCCGCCGAGGTGCTGCCGGACAAAAACGCCCTGTGGCTGGTGTACTGCCGCACCGGCCGCCGCAGTGCCGATGCCGTGCGCAAGCTGGAAAGCCTTGGCTACACCCGACCTGTACGATCTGGGCGGCATTCTGTAAGCTGGCCCTATGAGATCGAGGGCGACTTTGAAGGGCATTTTTAAGGTTATATACTTTATAAAAGCACAAACCCATACCAGAAAGGAAACCACGCCATGTCGTTCCATGCAAAAGAGTTTGCCGGCAGCCACTGCGGCTGCCGCTATCAGCAGGATTACCGCCCCACGCTGGGCCGGGACGGCAAAAAGGAATCCGGTACGCTGGAGGTCATCAAGTTCTATTATGATGGTGCCATCCGCTTTGAGCAGCACTGCTACGGCGAAGCGGCTACCTTCGTGTTCGGCGTATGGGTGTCCGGCATGGACGAGGACGGCACCCTGCACTGGGTGCTGCCCGACCGCCGCAAGAGCTACTACGACGAGGCGTATCTGCCCAAAAAGCTGGACCGCGTGGACGAGACGGGCAATCTTTACTTTGACGGCAGCAATTTTCCGTGGAAGCTGGCGGACGATTTTGCCGAGGATAAGCGCTGGGGCTACCCGAAATGGAAGGTGTTACTGGGAAAACTCACCGGAAAAGGCCGGAAATGTGACTGAATCACGAAATTCGAGTATTCCTATTGACATACTAGGGAATGATATGGTATAACTTATCCGTTGAAAGGATTCCGCATCTGCACAGGGCATTCAAGGCTCCTGCAGACGCGTTCAATAAGAAAGGATCATTCCTATGGAAAACATGGAAAAAGTGGTTTATCTGGACAACGCTGCTACCACTGCCTGCGCTCCCGAGGCACTGGAAATGATGGTCAAAGCCCTGAGCGGTGCCTGCGGCAACCCCAGCAGCCATTACAGCATCGGCTATGAGGCAAAGGAATTCGTGGACACCGGCCGTGCGCAGGTGGCAAAGGCCATCAATGCAAGTCCGGCTGAGCTCTTCTTCACCGGCTGCGGCACCGAGGCCGACAACTGGGCCGTGAAGGGCACTGCCTTCACCAAGGCCCGCCAGAACAAGAAGCACCTCATCACCAGCGCTTTTGAGCATCATGCCATCATGCACAGCATGGCTGCACTGGAGCGCATGGGCTTTGAAGTGACCTATATCAAGCCCACCGCCGAGGGCTACATCCGCCCCGAGGACGTGGAAGCCGCCATCCGTCCCGATACCGCGCTGGTCAGCATCATGATGGCCAACAACGAGATCGGTACCATCCAGCCCATCAAGGAGATCGCCGAGGTCGCTCACAAGCACGGTGTGTGGATGCACACCGACGCGGTGCAGGCTGTGGGTGCCATCCCGTGGATGTGAAGGAGCTGGGCGTGGATATGCTGTCCATGAGCGCCCACAAGTTCAACGGCCCCAAGGGCATGGGTGCACTGTACTGCCGCAAGGGCGTATGGCCCCAGAACTTGATCGATGGCGGCAGTCAGGAGGCCCGCCACCGTGCAGGCACCGAGAACGTGGCCGGCATTGCTGCCATGGGCAAGGCACTGGAGATCGCCACGGCGCATCTGGATGAGCGCATGGCCCACGAGAAGGAGCTGCGTGGACTATGTCATCGACCGCGTCCTGAAGAACATCCCCGAGGCCCGTCTGAACGGCGGCCGCATTCCCCGTCTGCCCGGCAACGCCAACATCAGCTTCCCGGGTCTGGAGGGCGAGACCATCCTGCTGGATCTGGATATGCACGGCATCTGCGCCTCCACCGGCTCTGCCTGCAACTCCGACAGCCTTGACCCCAGCCACGTGCTGCTGAGCATCGGTGTGCCTGAAGAGATCGGCCACGGTTCCATGCGGTTCACCTTTGGTCCGCAGAACACGATGGAAGAAGCGAAATATCTGTGCGATGTGCTGGAGGAAGTCATTCCCCCGCCGTCGTGCTATGAGTTGTATGTGGCTGCAGGGCCAGAACACGGCCCGTCACTTCAGCCTGAAGGGAGAGCAGTAATTATGGCAAGCATGTATAGCGCAAAGGTCATGGAGCATTTTGCAAATCCGCACAATGTAGGTGAGATCCCCGACGCAAACGGCGTGGGTGAAGTGGGCAACCCCAAGTGCGCGGCGACATTATGCGCATGTACCTGAAGATCGAGAACAACGTGATCGTGGATGTCAAGTTCCTCACCTTCGGCTGCGGCGCAGCCATCGCCACCAGCAGCATGGCCACCGAGCTCATCAAGGGCAAGACCATCGACGAGGCCCTCAAACTGACCAACAAGGCCGTTGTGGAAGCTTTGGAGGGTCTGCCTCCCATCAAGGTGCACTGCTCTGTTCTGGCAGAGCAGGCGGTCAAGGCCGCGCTTTCCGATTACTACACCCGCCAGGGCATCGATCCCGAACCCATCGTGGGCAAGCTGGAAGAGGATTGCGAGCACTGCGAGAGCTGCGGCAACTAATCCTGACAGTATCTAAGCAAAAAAGAGGACACCGCTTCGTGCGGTGTCCTCTTTTTTTCGTCCCCACTTGTGAGAAAAGAGGGTTCAGAAATTCAATCGTTTTCCGCGCCTTTACACCCCTGCCGTGACGGCGCTGCTCGGCGGCAAGCTCCTGCTGCAAAGCGGCCTTGCGGTGATCCAGCAGCAAGTCCTTATTATACTTGAAATACCGTTCGCAGCCGTTCTCAGTGAGGAACTGGTGGGAGGCGGGGTTCACCGTAAGTTCGGTGACGAATACCACCATCTCCTGACTTTCCGCAAAGGCCTGCTCCATAAAGTCGAAAGCGGCTTCCAGCGCAGCAGCAGGCGGTCTTTTGGGCGGCCTCGCGCTGGTCCGCCAGCGCACGGAACTGACCGCGCAGCAGGTCAAAGGCCTCCCTGTGTACCGGCGGCGTTGGCGCGGCGCAGCTCGCCCTCCCACTGGTGCAGCGCGGCCTGCACCTGCAGACGGTTGGTCAGCTCTGCCTTGCCCAGCAGCCCGGCATCGCGCTTTTTGCTGGGTCTCGGCTTCGTAGTCCTTTGATCTGCTGGCTGAACAGTTCCGCAGAGCCGTCCGGGATATCCTCCGGCAGGGTAGCCAGCGCCTTTTTGGTCTCCCGCAAAAGGCGTAGCAGGCATCGGCCACGGCATCCGCCTGCAAAGAGGCGGTAAAACGGGTGTCCAGCCCGGCCAGCAGCAGACTGACAAGGCTGAGCCGCTCGTCAAAGGGAGCTTGCAGCAGCCGTGCGAACACGGCGGGCTTTGTCTGCCCGGCAAGAATTTCCTCCACGCCGTAGTCGTCCCGGTACTTGTAGTACAGATCCAGATAAGCCGAAAAGTCCTCGGCGATCTTCGGGTGCTGGATATACTCCCGGATCAGTTCCTCATCTGCCTGCAAGCCCAGTGCTTCGTAGGTGTCCAGCAGGTTGGAAAGATCCTCCCAGCCGCGGGCAGTGACGAACTGGGTGCCGTCCACGTCCGCGTTGATCTGGTAAAAGTTCTGGGGATGCAGCTCCAGATAGCTCAGGATGGCGCTGTGGATATGGGCGGCGCGGGCGTAGTCCTTCCACACCGGCAGGTCGGGCTCGATATCCATACGGCGCACGCGGTCAAGGGTTACGATGTCAAAATCCCGGACAGATTTGTTTGTTGTACTCCGGCGGGTTGCCTGCCGCCACGATGACCCAGCCCGCAGGCACAGCCTGATTGCCAAGGTCTTGCACTGCAAAATTGCAGCATGGTGGGGGGCCAACGTCTCGGACACGCAGTTGATCTCGTCGATGAATAGAATGCCCTCCGAAAGGCCAGTGGCCTCCATTTTAGCGTAGATGCTGGCAATGATCTCGCTCATGGTGTATTCGGTCACCGACGTCGTCCTTATCGCCGTAGTGGCGCTGCCGGATAAAGGGCAGACCCACGGCGCTCTGGCGGGTGGTGGGTGATGGTGTAGGCCACCAGTGCCACCCCGCACTCCCGGGCCACCTGCTCCATCACCTGCGTTTTGCCAATGCCCGGAGGGCCCATCAGCAGGATGGGGCGCTGCCGGATGGCGGGAATGGCGTATTCGCCCAGCGCATCCTTAGCAAGGTAAGCTTTTACGGTATGCTCGATCTCTTCTTTGGCACGTTTGATATTCATAATATTTTCCCCTCTTGTCAGGAGTTGTTCAACTCGCGGTACAGGTCATCCTCTTCGGCCAGAGCGTCCGCAAGGGCGCTGGCCGGGCGGGCTGCCGCACCGGTAAATTCTTCTTCGTCCAGTACCACCTTCATCGCCCACGGCGGCACATTGGCATCATCGAACCGCTCCCCTAAAAACAGGAAGGCGGTATCGTAGCCGGGACGCCGCGCCGGGTAGGTGCCCATGCCGTCGGTGAAGTACAGCAGGCCGCGCAGGTTGGAAAACTTTTCGGCGCAAAGCTGGTCCACATATGCAAAGAGCCGGGCGGAAGTCCGTTCCGCCGCCGCCCCCAGCTCAAAGTGGTTCATGGCGTGGATGAGTTCATCCTCGTTGCGGATGAGGATATCCTGCCGCACGGCGTTGTCGGCCTGAATCAGGTGCAGATTCATGCAGTGGAAAAAGTTTTCCGTCCTTTCAGCAGGGTGTAGGTTTCTGCCAGAAAGGCGCGCACCAGCTCGCCGGAGGTGGAGTAGCTGGTATCAATGACAATGCCAGCTCCTCGATTTTTTTGCTTTCCCGGCTTTCCAGCGGCTCGATGATGAGGCAGGTTGCCGTACACTGAAAGGCCGTAGGTGTAGAAGTTCAGATCGAACTCGTCCGGGTCCAGTTTTACCTCCTCGCGCAGGACGCAGAACCGGCGCAGAAAAATCCCAGCTGCGGCGGCTGCGGTTGGCAGCCTTCACCTGCTGCTTCAAGGCATCGGTGCCCTCGCCCGCCTCTTTTTATCCCGCAGGTCCAGCTCGGTCTGCATCCGCTCCCCCGATCTTCTGCCACGTTTTCTGCGGCAGAGGGGGTGGGCATCTGCTGGGGCTGCTCCGGGGCATCCTTCGGCCACAGGCGGTGGTCATCGGTGACGAACTCCCGCTCCAGCTGCCGCAGCACGCCGGGCGTCTGCCGGGTGAGCCAGCGGTACACCGGCGCTGCTGCCACCACCTTTTCCTCAGCGGTGATCTGCCGGTAGGCATTCTGCCGCACATAGGTCAGCGGGCGTATCACGCTTTTGCGCTGTAAGCTGTCAATGACGTTTTCCACCGCGATATCGCACGCAAGGCTCCACAGCTGCGGCTCCCGGCGGCCTTTCAGCCACAAATGCCGGAATACGCAGTGGAATATGGTGTGCAGATACAACCGGTTGAGATATTTCGGGTTTTCCTTGATAGAGCTGCAACAGGCGCTGCGGCTGATAATACAGGGTCTGTCCGTCCGTAGCCAGCACCCGGCAGCTCTCGTCCGGGGCGGGGTTCAGGGCGCTGAGTGCCATATCCAGAAACCGGAAGTCCAGATACAGCCCGCTGCGCACCACCGCCAGCACCTCGCCACCCATGCGTGCCTGCCACTCCTCGTGGGTCTCCGGCCGCTGGGATTGGAAGGGCTTGCGGGGGGTCGAAAAATTTTTCTTTTGGCAACGATGTGGTCACCTCTCAAAAATCAAAATCGTACCGCTGCTTTTTGGGCTGAGGAGCATACTTTTTGTGCTCCGCATCCGCCAGCAGGGCGGCGGCAGCGGCGTTCTGCCTTGGCGGCAAGGGCGGCGGCGGACGCAAAACCGGCTTTGTCCAGCATCCAGCGCCAGCAGGGGCGGATGCTGTCGATTGTCCTGCGCCTTTTTAAAGGCGGGCGAACACCCGGTCGGTGTTGGCTGCCAGAAACGCCCGGTGGTGCCCGGCGGCAGCTTCCGGTCGCTGCCACGGATACCGCAGGCGGTCAAAGCAGAGCATTGCCATCACATTGGCATCATCGGCATCACGTGCCCCTGCGGGAAGATCCTGTCGTATTCTGCAGGCAGGAATATGTTCTTTAAAAACACTGCCGGTAATGATATCCTTGGCCGGAAAAGGTGTGCAGAGGATGTGGGCGGGGGTCTCCTCGATATCCTCCCAGTAGGCGGGATACCAGAGCGCCAGCGGCGCGCGGGGGCATCGGCGGGCCAGAACTGCGCCTGCACGGCCTCGGTGATGTTGTTCACCAGCGCAAACAACCCGGTGGGCTGCTCCGGTGCGGCCTGCACCCGCAGGTCTCCAGCGCAAAGCAGTTCAGAAAACATCGCTGCCCACGGTAAGTCCCCCGCTGCCCACCGTGAGCAGGCGCAGGCTGCGGCAGTTGTAAAGGCGCAGCTGCCGATGACCTGTACGCTGTCCGGCAGGGGTGGCTTCTTCCCAGAAAGCTGCCGCACACCGGGGTGCAGTTCCATTTCGTCCGCAGCCGGGGCATCGAGATCAAAATCGTACCGGCGGGCGGGCTTTTGCCCCATCGCCTGCCCGAACGCCCGGGTCAGCCGCACCGTACCGTCTGCGCTTACTGCGTAGCGGCAGGGGCATCCGCCGCAGGCAGGCTGCGGGGCTTTTCCGAGAAGCAGTAGTCGCCCAGCTCGGTCAGGGCAAACTGCCGCCCGCCGGGGCGGGCAGAGTGCCCGGCAGCGCCACGCAGGGCGCTGTGCCACACCCGCACCAGCCGTGCCGTCTGTGCCGAAAGGGGCAAGATATCCAATATCAGTTCGTTTGCCTGTTCCACCATGCTGCGACCTCGTTTTTCTGCATTCATTCAGCTTTCAGTATACCGCGAACAGGGGGTGATTGTCCAGTGCAGAGAAAGATTTGAACGGGTCTGTGCAACGGGGCGCGGCACCCGGCAGCTCTGCCGGTACTCCCCCTTTTTGTCACATCTCGTTCAAGTTCTCTGCCCGCCGGTGCTGTTAAACGGAATTGCGGGATAAAACAAAAAAGACAGCTATCAAAAGCTGTCTTTCTTGTGGTGCAGGAATGCAATCAAATCCGAACCATTTCCCTTTGATGCGGCTTTTTGCCGCTTCTCCAAAAGGTGACGGTCTGTGTTCCTTCTTTATAATTGAAGGTTATCAAAACCTTATCGTCATACAGGTAAATCGCATTGATGAAGGTATCCACCAGCGCCTGCCGCTGGTCTTTCAGGCGCATATCCAGCTTGCGGAACCGCAGCAGCCATCGCAATCAACTTTTGATCGTTTTGCAACATCGTTGGATTGCATATCGCAAATATGCTGTTTTCGTGTTGCACTATTTTTTTCTTAACTTGCGAAAAAATCACAGCAGTGCGTTTTCCAGATCGCTCAGCATTTCGTTCAGTGCCTGAATGCCGCCCTCTGCGGTGTACCAGACATTCGGGTGTGCCAGATAAACGATGTGGCCATTCTTGTAAGCATCTGTGCTCTTGACCAGCTCGTTTTCCGGATCTCCTGTGCCAGCTGTGCGCCATCGGTGCCAATGGCTGCATCACGATCCATTGCGAAGATGTAGTCTGGATTCTTGTCCACAATGAACTCGAAGGAAGCCTCGTTGCCGTGGGTCGAAGTGTCGATATTGGCATCCACGCCGATGTTCTCAAAGCCGATTTCCCTTGCCGATGATGGAGCAGCGGCCATCGTTGCCCAGAACATTGAAGCTGCCGCTGGTGGTCATGCCGACGATGGCAGTCTTGCCCTCTGCAAAGGCTTTCAGGGGCGTCGATGCGGCTGTCAAAATCCGCCATCAAAGCTTCCACACATGGTCTTCCAGACCAAAGATAAAGCGATGGTCATGGCGTTTTTTCACGGGTGCTTTCCACAACGCCCTTTTCGGCGTCGGTCGCAAGGAAAAACAACGGGTGCGATCTCGCATAGGGGCATCATAGGATTTGGACAGGCGTCCGCCGATAAAGATGATGTCCGGCTCGCAAGCCATGACTGCTTCCATATCAGCTTCCTTGATGTTGCCAAGGTTCACAATGCTGTCATTGGTGACATAGCTCTGAAGATAGTCCAGAGAGGTGGATGCCGTGCCGACCACACGGTCGCCAACGCCCAGTTCATCCAGAATGTCCAGAGAAGCAAGTTCGAGGATGGCGATGCGCTGCGGGTCAAAGGGCACTTCCACATCTACCAGTTCCTTTGCACCGTTGAACGCCTTGATGGTCACCGACTCCGGCACCGCTTCCGAAGAGGCTGCGGTTTCGCTGGATGCAGCCACACAGAGGATGCCACAGAGCTTGCCGTGGAGGAGGAAGCACCACAGGCAGAGAACCCCCGCTGCACTCACAGCGGCCATAGCGGTCAAAAAACGAACGACGAGAAATTTTTCTTCATAAGAATGCTCCTTTTTAAAAAAGTACTGAAATCAATAATATATCGACAAAGGCTTGCCTTCGATCTGCATGATCTCAAAGTCTACCTTGTAGATATCGGACAGGTTTTCTTTGGTGATCACTTCCTGCACCGTGCCAAACTTTGCGATTTTTCCATTCACAAAGGCGCAGATATAGTCGGAATAAAACGCAGCATAGTTGATCTCGTGCAGAACAAGGATCACCGTTTTGCCCAGCTCATCGCACAGGCGGCGGACGATGCGCATGAGGTTGGTTGCGTGGTAAATATCCAGATTGTTGGTCGGTTCATCCAGCAGGATATACTCGGTGTCCTGCGCAATGACCATGGCAATATAGGCACGCTGCCGCTGACCGCCGGACAGTTCATCGATGAACTGCTCCTCAAAATCGCCCAGTTCCATGTAGGCAATGGCACGGTCAATGATCTCGTTGTCCTCTTGGGTCAGCCGTCCGCCGGAGTACGGAAAGCGGCCAAATGCAACCAGTTCCCGGACAGTCAGCTTCATCTGGACATTGTTGGCTTGGGTCAGGATGGCGAGCCGCTTGCTCAGCTCCCGGCTTTTCCAGCGCGTGATCTCCGTCCCTCAAAATCCACAAGACCGCTGTCCCCGTGCAATCAGGCGGGACAGCATTCCCATCACGGTGGGATTTTCCTGCGCCGTTCGGACCGATGAGGGAAAAGGACTTTGCCTTTCGGAACCTCAAAACTCACGCCATCGACAACGGCTTTTCCATCGTAGCGTTTGGTGATCTCTTTTACAAACATGGTGTTATGCCTTTCTCTGGGTGAGCAGCAGATACAGGAAATACACGCCGCCGCCCACGGTGATGAACACGCTGACCGGAACCGAGTAAACGAACACCCGTTCCACCAGAAGCTGTCCGCCGATCAGAACAGCCATACCGAACAAAAAACAGAGCCGGTGATGAGCTGGCTGTGCCGGTAGGTGCGCAGGAACTGCCGGGAAAGGTTGGCAATGATAAGCCCCAGAAATGCCAGCGGCCCGACCATAGCGGTGGCTGTTGCAATGTACAGTGTGACCCCCAGCAGCAGCCGGCGGATGCAGCGGTCATAGTCCACACCCAGATTGATGGCCTGATCTTTGCCCAGTGTCAGAACGTCCAGCAGCACAAGCTCTTTTCCGGAAGGCAAAGGCGACCAGCGCCAGAACCACAACGGACAGTACCAGAATCGCCGAATTGACATTGGAAAAGCTGGCGACCAGATCCGTCAGCAGCGTGTCGTACTCGTTGGGGTCCATCACACGGGTCAAAGTCGTCTGGACGCTGGAAAAGAACGAGGTCAGCACCGTGTCGATGAGCAGGACGTACAGAACATTGTGGTTCGTTTTCCGGAACAGATAGCTGTAGATCACGGTGGCAACAGCGCCCATAATGGCAAGGTCTACCGCAAAGGCTGCGTTGGCATTGACCGCCAGAAAAAACTGCCCGAACCCGCCACAAAGAACACCGCTGTGTGGATCAGCGAGTAAAGCTGGTCCATACCCAGCAGGCAGGGCGTGACGATGGTGTTGTTGATGGTGGACTGAAAACACGATGGAAGCACTTCCAATGGCAAATGCCGTGATGAGCATGGCGATCAGCTTGGGTGTGCGGATACGCATGGAGTAGGCAAATAATTTTTGGTTTTCAAAGTGGACCCCCACTGTCATATAGCCCGCGCAGGCCAGCAGAACAAGAAGCAGAAGGATCAGCAGGCGCAGATGATTTTTATGCGTTTTCATGCTGCACCTCCGGTTTTCTTGGCAGCTTTGCCCAGCCGGACTGCCTTGCGTCCATGCCGAAGCCGATACAGCAGCAGACCGACAAACAGGATACTGCCGATGACGCCAACGATCAGCTCGA
>VOFK01000871.1_pt1 | contig 29530 bp, 48 predicted proteins | sample 5384121 | NCBI WGS metagenome assembly VOFK01 (sample SAMN12384730, study PRJNA508395) | human gut metagenome | isolation source: healthy gut J | host: Homo sapiens | reverse complement strand
CCACGACTGGCTTTTTCTTCATCTACCATTGACTGTTCGTCTTTTTAAAAACATCAGCAAACCGTGAATTCGCTCTCAAACACGCTGCTTCAATTATTTTTTAAATTCGTCTTCGGTGTAAGATTCATTTTTGCTATATTGGAAAAAAGCAAAAAATGTGGCATCCCATAACGTCGCCCGTTATAGACCTCTACAACACTTGCACGTGAGCTCTCTTTTTGGGATCACGTAATACATCTTCAAGCACGACCCAATCACTCGGGTATATAATATACCGTCTTTCATGTCTATTTTTTCATGCTTTTATGCCATCAAAAGCTGCACGCTGATTATTACACCAGAAGAGTTCCATTTTTTTGTAGTGCATCTGCATTTCACGACTCAGTTCATTTATATAACGGCTTTTGCTTTCACTGTGCTGAATTGTTTCGTTTAGCGACGCAGAGCTAAAGACAGAAAGCTCACTTTTGACCTCTTCCGGTATATCTAAAGTCAAAACAATGAGATAGTTTACATATCGACCAAATGTTGTTTTCTCTTTTTTTGCTTTTTCTTTTACTAACCCGTAATTTGTCGCTGTAAATTCTATTGTTCTTTTAATTTTTTCGCCTTTTTCTTTTTTTGGAATATCCATTTGGCAATTTTCGTCCGATAAAAATCTCTCAAGTCTTTGATAGGCGACCCTACGCTTCACGCTGAGATCGTTACTATACTCTCGTTTAGCCATATTTTGCTCAATTTGCTGTATATTGATTTGGCAAAACTCAAGCAAATTCATTCGTACTTTTTCCGGCATTGCCAGCATCATGTCAACAATAAAATTGAGTACATTTACGCCTTTGCCACCCGTTATATCTGCATATTCGCGCACTAAACGTAAATTTCTCCCCGAAAAAGTTACACTTGGTATAATTGTATTTTTGATATTCAAGAAAGACATTTAAAATCACCTAATCTAAAAAGCCCTTTAATTTAAGGGTAGTATAACAAATTTTCTTTTATTCTGTCAATCCCTTAAATTAAAGGGTATTGAACTTTTTAAGGGTTCGGAGTTGCTTCCACCACACTCTCTGGTGCAGGCTCGGGTGTGGGTTCCGGTGTCGGCTCCGGAGTAGCCTCAGGCACTTCGCGCTACGGCCGACTGCGGAATATAGAAATATGTGCCATCCGCAGCATAGCGTAGTAAAACTCTCCGCAAACGCCGGACACAATCATATTCGTTCCGGCTTCAAGTCGCGTCCCGTCTGCCTCTGCATCCGGGACAGGCAGCCAGTAATACGGCGCTGCTCTACGTTATACGCGTTGAACTCGCTGACCGGGCTCACCACGTAGACCACCGGCTCGCGTCGCGGTCGGTTCTGTGCTCGGTTCCGGCGTGGCCGTAGGCTTTTGGTGTTGCAGCGGCTTTGGTCTCCAATGTTTCTATACGTGTGTCTGTGCCTCCCTGCAGGTCGCCGGTCATTGTGTTGATGCGCACGATCTGTGAAATCAGCACCGCGATCACAAGCGCAATAGCCGTAACGATTCCAATAAAAGCCTGTTTGATTGTCATATTAAAACGTCCTTTCCAGATACTTGCTGAGTAAATCCCTGTCCCGATATACGGATACGGGTCAACTCGGTTATTTTTCTAAATACAATTCAAAATGTAAGTGGTTGCGGATGAATTTCCGGTGCTGCCCACGTAGCCGATCACGTCGCCCTGATGCACATACTGCCGCCCATAAGATACCGCCACACTGGATAGATGCGCATACAGCGTATCTACGCCCTCTGCGTGGTTGATTTTGACGTAATAGCCCCATGAGTAGCCCACGAATCCGACGCATTTGTTACGGTTACTTTGCCGTCTGCAGCCGCGTATACCGGCGTGCCCTCCGGCATACCGATGTCCATGCCTTTGTGCGGCGAACCGCTGTACATACCACCAAAATGCTGCGTGATGTTCTGCTCCCATCCGGCTCAAGCGGTGCGCATAGACCGTGCGCATTCAGACTTCGGATACGTTCCGAAATCGTGCCGAACGGATAGCAGCGCAAAAATTGCTCGATATAATTCGGGTTCCCGTAGGTGCTGCCGCCGCCCATTTTTTCCGAATAAGCTCGCGCACTCGACTGACCATACCCCGCCGTAATACGTATTGCAGAAATCGATAAAGCCGTCGCCCATGTTGTATGCCTGCAAAGCCTTGAACAAATTATTCTTGTCTGCCGGTAATTTGCAGCGGTCTTTTTTTCACCTTGAGGCTAAAGCAATATACACCGATCTCAATGCTGTACTCGGGGTCAGTTATGCCATTCGGCTGTTTTTACCGCCAAGCGGATTCGGAACACGCAAACGGGTCTCGGGTCATCAAAATGCCGGTCTCTGCCATACACAGCGCCAATAGAACCTCAACATATTCGGGTATGCCGTCTTTTGTGCCCAATGGATGCGCGGTAGATTCCACGCGGTCGTTTAGATTTATCGCACGTCCGGCACTGCTCGCTAAGCTGCCAAAGCTGTTTGAAAAGACTAATAACAGCACAACCATGCCGATCCAAATTGCCATGAGAATTTTAGGTAATCCTTTGGCGTCCGTCGCAGGTACATCTTTTTATTTTACGTTGCTGCACGTGCCATATCGGCGCATGCACAGCCGTAGCCGTCTGCGCACTTTCCTGTATTTTTTGCACCGTGCCGACCGTTACCTTTTTAGCCGTTTCGGCCGCAGCCTGTACGGCCACGCTGGTTCCCGCCGTCGCTGCAACGCGCTTACGGTTGCCGTAGCTTTTACAGTCTCCACAGTGGCCGTCTTAGCTGCCTGCTGTGCAGCTTGCGCACCGGCGCGTGCCGCATGTGACACTGCTTCGGAGGTGCTTCTATACGCAGTCTTGATGCAACTTTATACGATGCCTGCACCGTATTTCCTGCACGCGACGTCGATCGCCACGGAGAACTCTTTCGCCAACGGTTGCACGCCTCGTTCAACGGGTTTATTTTTACTCTTTCGCACAGCGCGCTTGATCTCACTCGTCACAGCATCTCTGACCGCCCCTGCCGTCGATTTTGCACGGCCGACGACTTGATCCGCCGCAGCCGTTTCCGGCGCTTTGTCCCCATCTTGCTCCGGCGTATCGACGCTCATCGGTGCAGTGACGATTTTTTGCATCTCGGCGAGCTGCTCCGACATTTCCCGTAAACCGTCACTGCGCCCGTGTGCCTTGATCGTGCCTTTACCGTGTTCTCATACGTCGTAATGTTCATTTACTTCTTGCCCCCATCCGTCAGACGGCTTTGTGGACATCAGCTGATACAAGGGATTATCGGTCGGGAAATCGTTTTCAAACGGCACAATCGTAGCTGCCGACCTTGATGAGTCCTGTGCCGTACTGCTCCTTGGCAAAAGCGCCTGCTTCTGCGCCTCAGACAGGCTAAACATTTCCGCAAGTACGTCTCTGTCCGGTGCAGACTGGTACAGCATCGTGATAATGTAGCTGTTTTTCAAGCAGTTTACGTGCCTCCGGGGCTGTTTAGTATTTCCGTTGTGTTCTGGGTCGCACCGATGATATAACCGCCGCGCTCTGCGGATGCGCTGCCAAAGCGATGCAAAATACTGTGCCGCGTATGGGTTACGAAAATCGTCATGATCTCATCGATATAAATGTACGTGTGCCTCTTTTTTCCGCCAGTTGTCCATTAGGCGGCTGTAAATCGATTCAAGGACAATGAGCATACCGACCGCGTTCATACCCTCACCAAGCTTTGAAAGGTCATAGTCGATGATATGCGCCTGTGTATCGACGTTCGTAGACTGCGCAAACATATCGTAAGAACCCGCAGTATAAATTTCCATGCGCAGCGCCAGTTCCTGTGCTTCCGGTGCGTCCTGCTCTTTCAGCATACGGTACAGATCACCAAGCAGCGGCGACGGCTTTGTATAACCGGATGCCACGACCGGTGCATACAGCTTTCGCACACAACGATCCAAAAGGCTTTTCATTTTGCCGTCAAGCACGTTGCCATCTTCCATAAGCAAGATACGGCAAAAAACATGACAAATTCAAGCTTTTCTTTCAACGGTTCGCTGCTGCGGTCATCGGGGTCGGCACTGATCTCAAGCGGATTGATCCTGTGCGGTGTAGACGGAGATAAGGAGATCACCGTTCCGCCAAGCCTTTGTGTCGCCACAACATACTCACACTCCGGGTCAACGAAAAATATGTCTGCCTCCCTTTCAGTGCGACCTGCAAAGCGTCCTCCTTGATGTGGAACGACTTACCGCCGCCGGTCGTCGCCAACACAAGGCTGTTGCCGCTCATCAGCATATCGCGGTTTATGGTAATGAGACGTTTCGTCTTTTGCGTTAATACCGAACCACGAGCCGCCGGATAATAGATTTCCTGCGCTGCAAACGGGCAAATACCGGCAAGCGCCTGCGTTGTTAGCAATCGATCCGCCTGAATAAACGGACGCCCAAAGGCAATGCCGTATTCAGCCCCTCGTACTGCTGGGCGAGCGGAAGAAACTGGCAGGAAATGGATTTTCCTTTGCTCATGATGCTTTCAGCATCGTTTTCCAGTTCTTCCCGCGTATCGGCAAAATGTGCTACGGTGACGGTAACAAGGTATAAGTTTTGGTCGCGCTCCTGTATAGCCTCCATGACTTCCTGTACTTGCTCCTGCCGCACGCTGCATCAGCTTATACGGCACGCTGCCGCTGTATTGCCGTTGCGCTGTTGGTGCAGCGTATAGTTTACGATTTTCGTATCGATTGCCATACTGCGGCTTTCCGCCTCCGCCATCGCTTCGGCGCTCGGTATCGGCAGAAAATCGATTGTAAAGATCATCGGCTTGCCGATAGAGGCAATATCCGAAACAATGCGGTCGTTGAGATATATCGGATAGGCATTCAGGAACAGCGTTTTGCAGTATCGGCCGCCGATCTTCAAATGCGTACAGGAATTGAGAGCTTCCGCACTCGAGCGGTGCAATGCTGTCTTTCCAGTTCATGCCGAGCTTTTTTCTGCGTGAGCATCATATCGGAAAGTTTCTCTAAACCCGCCGGTAAATATCGTGTAGCAAACGCAGACGTTCAGACAAAGGCACAGCACGCAGCTCCACGCCGAGCGCCTGAAAAAACTGCTGATTAAGTTTCCCTCCACGCGAGCAAAAAAACGCTGCGGCATCTTCATCATTTTTCGTCCTGCTGTTATCGTCAGATACGCCTGCTTCGTCATGCCGAGCGTACCGCGCACCTGTTCCCGCAGTACGGTATTCATATTCTCCCGATAATCATCCAACTCATCTTCCGGGTTCATCGGGGATCAACACATCGCCTTTCGAACTGCTCCTGCCGTATCGGTCGAAAAAGAAAATACTGATCTTCGCGTAAATGCCTTTATCGATAGAATTGAGCAGTGCTGAATAATCCACAAGCCGACGCATCTTTTTCTTCATCGCGCAGCTCCGTGTAGTTGATGTCCGTAAACGCAAACATTTTGGAATATTCTCCGCTGTCAAGTACGAATGTACCATCATTCAGAATGTGCTTGACCGGGATCATCTCCTGCGTGCTGCGCGGAATTTTCATGCTTCCCCTGTTGATACTGCTCCGCGCCCCTCAAGGTCTTTTTTTCCAAAGCATCTTTTTGCCTTTCTCCCTTCTGTTCTTCATTTCATTCAGCTCGACCGCACGTGCGGCTGTGCAAAGCTGTTCAATCTCATTTGCGTGTATATTGCTGCCCTTAAAAACAAGCCTGCGAGGCATCAAGAGCGCATGCAGCCAGCATAACGCCACGTTCGGCGGGCATTTTATGCCACTTAAAAAAGCCTATCAAGGCCAACGGTGCACTTGCGCATAACGTAAGCGAACGATGCCATATCGGTACTGCCCAAACGCGTATATACATTCCAAAAGTGATAAAGCCCGCACATAGCGCTGCAGCACTCAAATAGTCTGACGCACAGATAAACCGGATAGGAACTCATCTTTAATATCTCGTATTTCTTGGTTTACTTTGATTTGCATAACTCTTTTTCGCTCCTTCCCTTACACAAATCCCAACAGCTTATGCGTCATGTTGTCGGCACCTTTTTTATAATGGCGCTGAGACGACAAGTACAGAAGCAGCATGACCGGTTTCGCCATCGTACCCAGAAAGCCCAACATCCCGCCTACCTGTGTCATCACAGCATCATCCGCTATCGCGCAAAACAGCTGTATGGCGATTACCATCGTAACGGCTTCCATGCAAACGCCGAACACGTTTTTTATATAGTTGCGGCCATACATGGCGGTTACATTTCCACCGGCAAAAACGCCAACGGAACCGGCGCTATCGACATATAGACATAGACTTTGAGAAAACGCCCGAACACCGTCAGCAGCAAAACCAGACCGCTGATAATGACCGCAATATATAAAATACCGGTCAGGATGTTAATGGACAGCAGCTCGCCTATCGCACCGGCAACACCGCCCGGTGAGCTTTCGTCTATATTGGGAAGAAGTCCGGCTTGTCCGCCCATCGCCTCAATCAGGCGGCTTGTTAAGCTGCGGACAACAGAGAACATCGGCATGAGGATTATATCCGTACCGCGTACCACCAGAGCATTGACGATCACGAGCCGCGCCAAGGTTTTGAATATTGCAATCGGCGTTTTTTGCTCGATCAGCGACACGGCGGATTGTATGTACCCTACGCAAAATGCAACAAGCATCAGTGATGATGCAAACCCTTTCAATATCGTATTCAGAATTGAAATATACTCGTATGCGTGCGGGCTAAAATCTGAGAGATCTTCCGTCAGCACCGAGTACATCAAGCCGAATATTTGTGTTAAAAATTGCAGCACAAGTTCATACAAAAGCAGTTCACTCCCTTTTATGCTGTTGTCATACCGAGGAACGTCAGAATCTGCTGTGCGAAGCAAAGGGTAAATCCACCGATAATACACGTAACACCTATAATGCGCTTCGTAGAATCGTGGCTAAATCCTGCCATGACGATTTGCACAAGACCAAATAAGCCTACAAATATACCTACTACTTTCAGCAACCCGAAAAACATCGTCAGCAAATTGTTAATCGGTGTTGTCAATCTCTGCCACACACCGGTGCTTGCAAAAGCAGGGGATAGCAAGCAGCGTTGCGCTTGCCATCGCAAAAGTATGCGTACCGTGCGTATTTTTCCCCACTCGGTTCAAATTAAACTTTCTCATGTGAATCGCTCCTTTAATTTAGTTTCGACATTTTGAAGGTCAAAGGTAAACATACCGTCCACCTCGTCTTCATCAACGTCTGTTTCGTTGATCTGTATTGTGTTCGTTTCGGCAAAAGCGCTGACGAAACATAAGAATACTGCGGCGCACCGCCGTCGGCCGAAAGCTTAATTCTCGGATGCCGGTTCAGGTCGTATTTTTCGTCGATTATCGGCCGCTCATCGGCTAAGATCATAATTACGCTGCCAATTTTGCCTTTCAGCAGCTTGTTTTTTAGACGTACCTCTGTTACATCCATCAAAGCGCGGCCACTGTTTTGCTCATTGGTGCTGTTGCTGCCGCTCGTCCAACTATGCGTTGTACCGTAGCTACGGTTATCGATCGTTTCCTGTCCCATCGCTTTGGAAATCCATTCGTGTGTGCTCTGCTCGTTGCCGCCGAGATATAGTATCTCATCGCACATGCCGGACACGGACTCCCAGTCGTCCGGGAACATACGCTTGATCTGCGATATATTTTGCAGAATAATCGATAATGTGATGTTGCGCGAACGCATCGTCGCAACCCAGTTTTGGAAGCTGTCTGGCAACGTAATATTTCGCGCTTCCTCGAGCACAAAATGCACCGGCACGGGTAAGCTGCCGGTGCTGCGTGCATCTGCCTGTGCCATCATAAGCTGAAAAAGCTGTGTGATGAGCGCCGATGCCAGAAAAATGGAAACTGTTGTCGTCCGGCATACGGATAAACAGCGCCGTTTTTTTCTTCGCCAATCTTTTCGAGTTCCAATTCATCACCGGTCGTTAGGTTTACCACGTCTTCAAGCAAAAACTTTTTCCAAGCGGCTGAGAAGCGATTCCTGAATACTCATGATCGTCTCCCCTGCACCCCTTACGGTAAGCATCAAAGTAGCGCACCGCTATATGCCCTCAGGGCTTCTGGCACGCAGTTCCTCAATGAGCACCTGTGTCGCAGTGATACCGGCTTCATCGCCTTCTTCGACGGTCTCGGCAAGGATCAGCTCCATAACTGTTCCGAAATTCATTTCCGTCTCCGGGCATTCATACCACACGTAATACATGAGCGCCGAAAGCATCATTTTCGCCGTCTTGTCCCAAAAGGCATCACCACCATGTTTCGTTTTATCCTCGGTATTTGCAAATAAGTTCGTGATAAAGCCTTGTATGTCGCTTTCCCGTTTAAAATAGACGAATGGGTTATACCGAAAACTGCTGAGCATATCAATAAGGTCAAAGACACGGATTTTGTAACCCTCTGCCTTAAATACATTGCCAATATCGCGGCGACGACGAAGTGTACAACCACCTTGTAAATAAGGATGCAGACCTTTTTTCTCAGACAATGCGGCCTTTGACGGTGTACACGGGCCGATGGTCTACAACCGCACCGATCAAGAAAAAAGGACGTGCCACAAAGGTACCTGTTGCCGGAAGAATGGATTGTATCGGTGGGAGAGCATCCCGGTATTATTCCCGGCAGGGAGTGGATACGGATACAGGAATCCTTGCAGCGCAATAAGTCGAAAGGCTACCGCAAACCGCGCGGCAATGAAGCACTGCTGACGGGACTTCTGTTCTGCCGCTGCGGCAGCCGAATGTACCCGAAGTTGAGCAAGCGCAAGACGGCAGACGAAAACGAATTTACATCTACGTCTGCAAAATGAAAGACCGCAGCAGGCACACGCTGTGTAATGAACGGAACGCCAACGGCAATACGCTGACTTGGCAATCATCGAGCAAATCAAAGTGATGGAGGACAATCAGGGCACATTCATCGCGCAGTTGGAGCAAAGCCGAAAATTCTACACAGGCAACCGCACGGACTATGAGAACCGCCTTGCAGCCGCTCGCCGCGATAAGGCAGAGGCCGAGAAAAAGGTCGAGGCACTGGTGGACTCCCTCGCGGCTGTGGATGACAGCACGGCGAAGGAACTTGTCATCAAGCGAATCGAGAAGCCGAGTCAGGGGAGTGTCGGAGCATTGATTCCCGGATTCAGGAGTTGGAGGGCCTGACAGAGCAGTACCACCTCAGTGACATTGAGTTTGATGTGTTCCGGCAGCTGCTGACGATGTTCAAATCCGGCATTGATACCATGACTCTGGAAGAAAAACGCGCGGCGATCCGCACCCTTGTCCGCAAGGTGGTTTGGGATGGCACGAACGCCCATGTGGTGCTGTTCGGCGTGCCGGACGAAGAAATCGAGTACCCGTAACTTCCGACCATAAGCGGCGGCAGCGATGACGAGGACGGCACAGACGATTTGGAGCTGTTGGCCGATGTAGATTACGAGGGCGAGGAGGATGACTCCTTGGGAAAAGCGCAGCCCCTCAGCGCCGCAAAAGCGCGTTGGGGGAGGAGAATAGCAAAAAAACTTGCAATATGGTCGCAATCCTATTTCATGGGACATGCTTTATAATATGGTAATGTTTGTACCGTTTGGAATAATTTACTGTTATTACCAAAAGCATTTTCGCGTATATAAGGCAGTTGGAATGTCATGCTTGACAACATTCTTTATAGAAAGCACGCAGTTCATTCTAAAAACCGGTGTCGTAGACATAGATGATTTTATTGTAAACACATTGGGAAGTTTGATGGGAATTATGGCGTATGTTATTCTGCAACAGATATCCTTCAAAAATCAAAAGTTTGAAATTCACGAATTGATTGATATAAGTGCGACAATGCTTCCGCCGATGTTTGTTGCCTTCGTTGCGGAAATGTTTCTGGGAGTTGGCTCACTAAAATTGTTGCCAGTTCACGGTGCAGTATTACTGTGCTATTGAATTTTTGTCTACGCATTTTTAATAAGGGATTTTACCCGCAAAGCAAAAGTTTATTATCTGGTATGTTATGTAGGATTCTTTTGTTTGAGTTGGGTGTTACTGTAGAAACAACAGAAAAATAGAATTTTGACCAAATCATAGAACCGCAAAGCGGAAAAATAAAGTACATAGGCTGTTTTTTAGAGGTGCCTCGAAATATCCTCAGCAGCAAATTGACGTTTTCCGCAAATTATGGTATCATATTCTTGTAAGTGATTTATGCGTCCTGCAAAGCAATTTGCAATGACGCACGTTGTTATTTTTCTACTTTGTGCCTGCAATGCCGTTGACCATCTGGTCTGTGCATTGCGGGCATTTTTTATCCGCCGGGGGGGACCCCGCATAAAGCGAGAATGACTTTTTATACTGCTGTTTGCAGTGAAGAAAAAGTTGTTCTCGCTTTTTTATTTTGCTTTGGCGCCGCCCGGCGTTAAAAATAGAAATGCAAGAAAGGCGAGATCAAAATGATGGACGAACTCAAGCAGCAATTTTACGAGGTCATGCACAAGTATCAAAAGCCGTTTTCGGAAGAAGGCGTCACAGCAAACCTTACACAGTGGTGCGAACAGAAGCAGGGGCTTTTGCAGCTTCTTCGCAAGCATCCGCTGTGGAACGAGAAGGAACTGGCAATCGTGTTCCGCGTGGAGGAACGCCGAGAAATCGACCGTATCACGGTAGATGAAACGCGCGCCGCCATACTGGAACTAGGCCGCAGGGCCTGCACGGATGATACGGTGTATGAGAACTTTGAAACCGCCCTGCGGGCGGCAACCGCGGACTATGCCCGGATACCGAACGAGTACCGCTTGGACACAATCAGGCAGTACGGCGGCATCAAGTGCGCACCGGGGCAAAAGGCGAGCCGCATTATCAATCGGCTCTGCCTGAAATTCCATCTTGACCAGATTGAGGAAGAAACGGAAGCGGGCGAGCCGGACAACCGTTATATGCGTACAGTAAAGCCATACAACGCGCTGTTTGCACGGCTGGCCGATGCTCTGAACCCGGCGCATATCGAGAAAAACCGCAGTGCTGTCAATCCACCCCTGCGATTTCCTCGAAATGTCCAACCGTGACAACACTTGGAGTTCCTGCCATTGCTTAGAAGGCGGCGGTTACCGCGGCGGCTGCCAGTCCTATATGGGTGATGCTGTCAGCATGATTTTCTTCACGGTCAGTGACGAGTACACACAGAACTTTCATACAGCCCCTCGCATCACGCGAGAAATTTTTCTGCTATAAGGATAATGTTTTGCTGCAATCACGCCTGTATCCTACAGATTTGGAAGACCAGAAAACCCTGTATCGAGGCATCGTCCAACAGGCTATCGCGGTCTGCCTTGACAAACCGAACCTGTGGTCGATCAAGCGTGGAAAAGAAACCGAACCTTACTGTGAATCTGCGGCGGACAGCAACCACTATCCCGACTATAAGTATGGATATGCGGTTTGCTTCTCTGCTGAAAGGGAGATCGGTTATGGCAAAATGACGATTGGTTCCGTGGCTCGATGTGTCTGCTGCGGCGGGGAACAGAAGAACCACCGTTCCATACGCTGTGCAGAGTGCGGCAATATGTATGTCTGCAAAAGTTGCGGCAAAACGGTGCATGGATATGGACGCTATATTGATAATCACTTCTATTGCAATGAGTGCAGCTATGAATGTACGGTTTGCAAGGAAATGTTTATCGGTATGCCGCGCATCGGAATTGCTCGTTCCGGTGAGCAGCGTGGGATATGCCCTGCCTGCTATGAGCAGGTTGTTGGCGTATGCAGAAACTGTACGATTCATAGCGACTGCCTTTCCATCGGTGCCAATCGTTTCTGCCCGAACCAGATGAACGACCTTGCCGCATAAAGGAGGAATCCATGCAAGAATTGGCGTTTGAAACCATTCTGCGTCTGCCGCAGATGGAATTGAAAAAGATGTTAAAAGCCGAGCTGAAAAGCAGGGGCTACCCCGTTACCGATAAGCCGGGCTACTTATACGCTGAGGGAACGATTCCTGTTTTGCTGGTGGCTCACATGGATACGATTCACCGTCAGCCTGTCGAGCAGATATGCTATTCGGAGGACAAGGCAGTGGCAATGTCGCCGCAGGGAATCGGCGGCGATGATCGCTGCGGTGTCTGGATGATTTTGCAAATCCTGCGCACGGCAAACTGTCATGTGCTGTTCTGTGAGGACGAAGAAGTCGGCTGTGTAGGGGCAAAGAAATTCACAAAAGGTTCTTTGCGACCGCAGGTAAACTACATCGTAGAGCTTGACCGCCGGGGCAACAATGATGCCGTGTTTTACCGCTGCGATAACCCGGAGTTTGAGGACTTCATCACCTCGTTCGGATTTGAAACAGCGGGTGGTTCATGCAGTGATATATCCTACATTGCGCCGTATCTGGAAACAGCTGCGGTCAATATCAGCTGCGGATACTACTGCGAACACCAACGGCATGAGTACATCCGTTTAGAGGAGATGGAACTGAATGCCGCCCGTGTGGCACAGATGGTAACGCAGCAGACAGAACACTTTGAATATAGAGAACAGCAGGACAGTTTCTTCGGCGGCCGAGTTTACCAGTATTCTATGTGGGATACTGCTTCTGAGTGTGAAACCTACAAATGGCTTTCACCGCTGCCGAAAGAAGCAAAAATCAAGCTGGGAACGGCAGAACTTATCATGCCTCATGCCAAAATTGATCGGCATGGGAAGGTACACCGCTATGTTCCTAAATTGAAAGCGGCCATACTGACAGAAAACGCCATAGCGGTGATGCCAGACGGCAAGAAGGTGAGATATGATTTCCAAAAGTCCAAGTGCCAGAAAGTGATGCCCCTGTCAAGGGCGTTGGAAATACTGAATACAATATAAACACAGCCCCTTCCGCTGATGCAATTTCAGCAGAAGGGGCTATTCTTTTAATTGTATTGAAATTTCCCCGGCGGGTCACAAATTACCGATTCCAGATGTTGTTTTCGAGATCAACAAGCCGTTTCTTATACTCGGCCATCCGCTGATCGGCTTTGCCGTCGTCATCGGGAAAGCTGACAAGAAAGCCGATGTCCGTGTCATGGAAGCCGATTTCCCCGGTGAGACCGCATATATCGGAAACTTTCAGCAAGGTATGAAAATCATACTGCATAGCACTGATTTCAAGCGTTTTGTTCATGGCGGACTCCTGCGTTTTTACTTACTTTACCCATTATAGCGCACCCGCCGGGGAAATGCAAACAAATAAATAATGCGAATCATTGCGTATAGCGGATGTTGGTGTACTGGAGGTGGTCGTAATCGTGGCTCTGCCATACGGTGGGCACCGGGATGGTATCAAAAGCGGAGGCATCATAGCCTACCGCGTAGAAAGCATCCTGCAAGCCATAAATGCTGGCGTATTACCGAAACTTCCAGCTGACGTTCAAAAGCTGGAAACGGTCCAAGGTCGCGCGGTGCTCAACCAAAGGCATCGCTGCGCCGCGATGCCGGAATGTAATAGGCACGATTCAGCATGGTACCCACATGCAGTGTGTGCTTCGTAATAGTGCGGAATAATCATCCATTATCCTCCTGTGATTTGTACAGTTCTGCTTGCGTTTCGTCTGAAATTATTATACAATTTCTATATACAATAAAACCTAAACAGAATTGCGCTAAATATGCACAAAATCAATGGTTTTTTGTAATGTAATGGTAAAATGAACGAAGCACCTCACAATATTCACAAAAACAGGAGGGGTTTTTGTGTACATTAACTCCGGCTATCTGAACAATTCCCGTACAGATTTCAAAGACAACTCCACGCCGTTGGTAGTGGGCAGCTGTGGCACCTACCGGCTGAAAACGCGCCCCTAAACTTCCGACCTACTGGCATAAAGGGCGCAGGATTACCAGATTTTATATGTGGCAAACGGCAAGACACATTTCTGGTTTGACGGCAGGGAAGAAATCGTCAGCGCAGACCATATGGTGCTGTACAAATCGGAAGAAATTCAAAAATATGTATATTATCTGGAAGATAACCCGGAAGTTTTCTGGATTCACTTCACAGGCAACGATGTAAAGAACATACTGGCGTATCACGGCATCTCGCTCGATGAGCATGTGTTCTACTGTGGTGTGCTGCCGGATTACAAGGCGCTGTTCCGCAAGATCATTCAGGAATTGCAGCTGTGCCGCTATGGGTACGAGGACTATATCGCATCGCTGTTCAACGATATTTTGCTGTTGGTGGACCGCCAACAGCATGAACAAAAAAAACATCGGCAACATCCAAGAGCAAGTTGAATGTGTGGTAGCTTACTTTAACGAGAATTATAACTCAAAGATCAGCATAGACGATTACGCGGAATCTCTCCACATCAGGACCAACTGATTTATACACAATTTCAAACAGTACGCTGGTATGTCCCCGGCCCAATACATCCTGTCGCTGCGCATGGTCAACGCACAAAGCCTGCTGGAGCGGACAACCTACAACATCATGGAAATTTCCGAAATCGTAGGGTATGAGAACCCGCTGTATTTCAGCAGGGTATTTAAGAAGGAGATAGGAAAGTCACCGGCGCAGTATAGGAAAAGAAATGATCCCTACTGAGGCCGGTATAAGGCGCGACTTGATTGTCTGCTAATTAACGAAGAAGAGTATTATGATGGATAAAATTTCGGATGTGACGCGGCAAGACATCATTGACGTTATCCGCAATGAATTTGTGAGTAAATCTTTTGAAGAGACACAATATGATAGTATAAGTGGTAACTATATTGGTCAGTCACAGAGCTAAAAATATCTATCATGGCCGACTGGACGAGGCTTGATTTTTGGAAAGACTGGCTGTACAAAAATCTGGTAGAAACGAGGGTGATTTATAATGGCGTACTTGCAATATGATAGAGAGCAATTCGAGGATAAAGTAACACAAAAACAACAGACAGCCGCCACAATTCCGTAATGATTGATGCTTGACAGTCTCCTTCAAGTTCGCTATAATAATAAACGCAAAATTTTAGTGGACTTTTCCGGATTCGGTCATCTTTTTGCCACACAGCTATCTTGTGATAGTTGTGTGGCTTTTTTGTTGCCTGTATCTCGGAAGTATTAGCAGAATGGAGGACTATATCTGTATGGAAAAAAATTTTTTGTCTCTTATCAAGACGCGCCGTAGTGTACGGGCTTATAAATCGGAACCTGTCCCTTCCAAGGCTTTGGACGCTGTACTGGAAGCCGGGACTTACGCACCTACCGGCGGAGGACATCAATCTCCAACCATCATTGCAATTACAGACCCCCAATATAGGCGGGAGATTGCAAAACTAAACGCAGAAGTGATGGGGAGCAACACAGACCCTTATTATGGCGCACCTGTCGTGATCCTAGTTTTGGCAGATGGCTCCGCAAGTACCTTTGTGGAGGACGGAAGCTGCGTCTCGAAAACATGATGCTCGCCGCCCATGCTCTTGGGCTGGGAACTGTATGGGTACATCGGGAACGTGAGATTTTCGACAGTGAAAGCGGCAAGGCTCTCCTGCGGGAGTGGAAGCTGCCGGAAACCTTGCGCGGCGTCGGAGCGATTGCATTGGGCTATCCGGCTAAGGAAGCCAGTCAACCCGCAGCACGCAAACAAAACTATATTGTTCGGATTTAATGACCCGCTGTCCGGCGCAATTTTTTGCGCCGGACACTTTGTGGAGAGGAGGGAAAGTATGCAGACCAATAATAAAATGGCAGTCGCTCCCGTTGGAAAGCTCATCTGGCAGATGTCAATACCGCCGCTGATTTCCATGTTTCTGCAATATTCCTATAACCTGATAGACAGCGCGTTTGTGGCACGGTTGAGTGAGAATGCATTGATCGCTGTTTCTCTGGCATTCCCGATTACAACATTGATGAATGCAGCGTCTATCTGGCTCGGTGTCGGCGTGAATGTGCTGATAGCAGGATACCTTGGACAGAAAAAGCAGGATGAGGCAAATGCAACTGTCACACATGGATTGTTGCTGGCCTTTGGAATAGGTGCTTTGCTCAACCTTATGTCATTACTGATTATGAAACACTATTTTCGGGCATTCACCAATAATGAAGAAATTTATCAGCTGAGCATCGCCTATATGAGTGTGTGCTCCTTCATGCAAATTCCCAATATGGTGCATATCGCCATCCAGAAGATGATACAGGCCACCGGGAACATGGTTGCCCCCATGTGGTTCCAGATCGCGGGCGTGGTCGTCAACTTTGTGTTCGACCCCATCCTGATTTTTGGGATTGGCATTTTCCCAGCTATGGGAATCCGCGGCGCTGCGGTAGCTACCGTTGCGGGCTATTCATTATCCATGATTTTGGCATTTGCTTTACTGCTGGGCAAAAAGCAGAAAGTGCAGGTAAAAATCAAAGGCTTTCATTTGCAAAAGCAGATGATCTACCATATTTTTGCCTTTGGCCTGCCATCTTTTATCATGAACGCCCTCAGTTCGTTTATGGTGACCTTTGTCAATCTGTTTTTGGTGGCGTATTCCGATACGGCGATTGCTTTCTTCGGCGCATATTTTAAGGTGCAGCAGCTGATTGTTATGACGGTAAACGGCTTGATCCAGGGCTATTTGCCTGTCATGCGGTTTAACTACGGCGCAGGCAACAGCGAAAGGCTGCATTCCGCTTTCCGATACGGAACCGCTTTGGTCACTGGCATGATGATACTGGGGACGTTGGCTGTCATCCTTTTTCCAGCACAGATTTTGGGATTGTTTACGGCGTCGGAAGCCATGCGCTCCTTTGGGATATCCGCTATGCGGATTATGGCGACAAGCTATCTGTTTTGCGGTCTCTCTACTATGATTTCCACCTATTTTCAGGCTACGGAAAAAGTAGGTTCCAGCATGGCAATCCAATTATGCAGGCAATGCTTTTTCCTTGTTCCCGCCTTATGGTGTCTGGACAAATTGTTCCATCTGAACGGAATCTGGCTTGCATTTCCGGTTGCCGAAACTGGCACCTTGCTTGTTGCTCTTGTGTGATGGCATGGCATCGCCGCAAAAATATCTCATAACGTGTTCAATGAGGGGAGAAATGATGAACGATACCATCCCGCAGTCTGAACTCCAACGGCGGCTGGAACGTGACGTCCTCGCTGTCGTTCCTGAAGATGCCGATCTTGCAATACAGCAGCGAGATTCGCTCTGCCGTGCTGCTGGTACACGGAGAAAAAAGCACTCCCGCTATTTCAGCGAGACGGCATACAGCAAGCTGACCGGCGATAACAAGGAATTGCTCATCATATTTTTGATTTCGATAAAAGACACCTCCTGTAAACAAAAGCGCCGCTATGCAATCTGCACAGCGGCGTTCTTCATTATAAATATTTCGTATAATTTTTTATGTTCCGTGGAAGATTCTGTAAATTTCCACGGTATTTCTTAGTTCATCAATCTTGAAGAAAGCCACATATCTTCCAATCAAGAACTTCCTGTATTCTCTGCCGAAGCACCTCGTCGCGGGAGTACCCATAAATTGTAGGAGTCTCTTCCAAACGAAGCAGCACTTCACCAAAATCTTTTACAAACGAACGAATTGCCTGCTGAGAATCGAACTGTCTCTCAAAGCATCGCAAGATTTCTTGGTAATCATCCTCAGCTGCTGGCAGCAAAATGACATTATAACTCATACTTCTTGCTCGTTTCTTTCAGAATATCAGCAAGAGGTCGCCCCATTCAGCTTCATGCTGTGCTTCAGCCGTTGCCAGCTTTGCGTATACCTCATTCATGATTTGTTGGTGCTCATAGGCTTCCATGCTCATGATAACCATATCACCATAACCGTTTTTGGTTACAAAGATAGGTTCTGCTGTTTCATGACAGCGTTGGGAAATTGCGTTGGTGTTCTTTAAATCACGAATCAGGAATAATTTCAGGCATAGTCTCAGCTCCTTTCGTGGCTCTATTGTACCACAAAAAAAGCCGCGCCTGCAACTCACAATCCCATAATTTCTTTGACAATCCGGTCACAGCCCTTGATGGCGCCCACCAGTACGAGCAGGTTGAATGCCAGTTCCCCGACATAGGTCCAAACAGCGGTGACAACGGATGCACCGGTATCCACAGCGGGCGGGCTGGACGAAATGGCGGATAAAATAATGCAGGACAGCGCAATCACCACACCCTGCAAGCAGACACCTGCATAACTGCGGATGAAGTTTTTACCCACACTGCTTGTAGGCTCACACGCGAATGTAGACAGCGGAATCGGCGCAATAGCGGCGTACATGCCCTTACCATAGACCCCGAAATCCATATCCTTCAGCATAGTAGTTACCTCCGCTTTTTGTATTGGGGAAGGGAACCGCTCCCTTCGATACTTCTATTATAAATCATGGTTTGTCCTATAATTTGGATTTTAAACACATTGTACGAAATTATACAATTCTCTGCTTTGATACAAACAAGCGCTCTCTGCAAATTCGCCTCATCTTGAGGATTTTGCAGAGAGCGCCTGTTAAATCTACTGTTTTATCACCCGATAATTTTCATCTTTGGGTCTTCAAGTATTATGAATAAGGGATACAAAGGCAAACTGGGAGTTATCAATTTCCCATATCGATAATTTCTTAGTTTGATGTAAATCGCTGTTTTTTTAGTTTTTTATCAAATGAAGTACGTCCCGTCTATTTGGTGAAACGGTACATCTTTAGTTTTTTTTGATAAATGCTTGACTAAATCCAAAGATGATGGTCTATCAGAGAGACTGTTATATATCTTCAAGTTTAAAAAGATAATTTTCAATAATTTTTCAAAAATCAGAATCGACAATTCATGACAAATCACCCCTGAATCTGGGAACGTTTCTCATAGAAAAGAACTACAAAAAATAAGAAAATAAAACGGAAAACCATAGTATATCATGCTTTTTTCAATAAGAGCAAAGCCCATTTTCACGATTTATCCATACAAATGGACTTATCTCATCATGTTCATTTTCTTGTGTATCATGCTGATGTGTTCCTCTCCCATACATTTGCCATACAATTCTGGTGTGCATTTGAGAGTAATCGGCTTCGGATATAGCTCAAGGGAAATCAGGGGTGAGTGATATTTTTTTCTCATATTTTGTAATTTGACTATCCGTCAAACTTATCAGATCTTCGCCACCGTCTCCGCATATCAGAAACGGACCTGCGAAGAAATCCGTTGACCATATAAGCGGTTCAGTAGTATCACCTCATTGCTTCCGCGCAGAAATGCACAACTACATAAACAAAAAAGCAGAGAGTCATCCGTAAGAGGATAACTCTCTGCTTTCTTGTAAAGCCTTTTCTGCACAAGTTTGGTGTCAATGTGGTGTCAAATCAGCCAAACCGGGTTGATAAAAAGGCGTGGAATCAATGCTTTTTAGTCGATAGGCTTCATCGTGGGGATTATATTTAGAATCACTTCACAACGCTTCGTGATGCTTTACTATCACGGTTTTGTGTGATTTCCAAATATTCGTGATCCTTCGTGATTCACCATTACTCTCGCGTATTTGATGTCAATTTGCTGTCCTTGGAGAATTTTTGCTGTCAGAAGAAATACTCAGTAAGAGCACTTCTTCGCTGATTAAAAAAACATCCAGTGTTGCAGCCAATCTTTCAAACGATTCTTGCTTTTTCTGCTCGGTTGCTTCGGCATAAATGTCCATCGTAGTCTGGATGTCTTTATGCCCCATAACCGATTGGATAACCTTCAGGTTGGTCTCTTTTTCGCAAAGCCTTGTACAGAATGTGTGACGCAAATTGTGTGCAGAAAAGGCTGGAAGCAAAACCGCATTACGGTGCTGTTTCTTTGATGCCACTTCTTCGCCCTCATTGTAATCTGCAATGATTCGCTTGATAGCACGATTTACAGATTGCGGATTGGGGAACATTGCCGAAACGGCTACAAAAAGACAAATCCTGTCATTCCGTCAATTTCAACATCGTTCCAGCCAGACTCTTTCTGCTCTTCCCGCAGCATTTCAAAGGCATCTTTCACGGCATCAAGCATCGGAATTGTCCGAATGCCAGCATCCGTTTTAGGCTTTGAGATATGCTGAATAGAACTGCGGTTCTCGCCCACCGGGTAATAAAACTAGGCTATGATTGATGTTGATAGTACGCCGCTCATAGTCCAGATCATCCCAGCGCAAGCCCAATGCTTCACCGATGCGACAGCCCGTTCCCAGCAGCACCGTAAACAGCGGCCACCAGTGGCAGTAGACCGGGTGATTGGCAATGTGCTCCATGAACGCCCGCTGCTGTGGAATCGTCAGAGCATGGCGTACACCGGTGGTCTGTTCGGAGCTTTTCTTTATCTCTGTCAGCACACCATCGGTGGGGTTCTTGCGAATAATTTCGTCTCGAACCGCCAACTGAAAAAGTGGGATGAAGAAGTGTATGAACGCTCTCCAATGTATTCACCTGCAAGTCTTGCTTGTCCAGTAAATAATTATAAAACTGTAATACGTCCGAATACCGAATCACGGCAATTTTTCTTCTTACCAAACGTGTCACGGACAAAGCGATCATACATATAAAGGTGGTTGCTCCGGGTAGTCTGGCGCAATTCGTTTTCAGACTCATATAGAGGTCAAAAACAAAGTTGACCGTTGCCTTGCCTGCAACGTAAATGTCCAAACCATCTAACTGCTCTTTGGTGAGTTGAGTCTCCTTTTCCCGAAGGGTTTAAAGGTCATTGCGTAGATGTATTTGCGCCGCCCAACGGATCTTTATAAAGGAATACGCATACCGTTTATCGGGCTGCGCTGCATCTCGCCTTTGCGCAGGGGTACGTCCCCGCAAAAGTCTTTTTCTTGTCGTTTCCATATCAATTCTCCTTCTCGAAAGAAAGAAGGGCATGATACTTATTCTGGATCTGATAAAATCATATTCAGCCCCAGCAAAAAACAACTTCTGTCATACTCATTTGATGTTGTGCAGCATAAGAACGGATACGCTCGTATAGGGCATCCTCCACCCGAACATTTACGGATTTCTTTTTTGCAGTATCGGATTTTGGTCGTCCCATCTTTGCCATAGCAGTTCTCATCCCTCCACAACAACAGTATACTTATTGTGAAGCAGAAAGCCAAGTTCAGAATTTGCCCTTCCGAATTTAGCAATGTACAATTTATGGCTTTGATTACAGAATATGAAATGATTCCAGATAGCGTTCAAAAAATCTCACAGTTTACCAAAGCAACCTTGTCAATTTTGTAAACAGCTTTAGCTTCCTTGGCGAGTTCTTGAAACTTTGTCAGGCCAAGACTGTATTTTTCAGCTCCTTCTTGATACCGGACAAACTTCTTAGCATTCATCTTTGATTTCTCAACGTCTTTACGCGAATATCCCATATAAAACACCTCTGTCTGTTTGAAATTTGGGTAAACGTCATTCTATAACGATACAAAAATACCGTGGAAAGAGAAGCAATCTTTCCACGGCACGATCTGTCGTTATAGCTGTGCGTTTTCTCCCCCTGCAATTCCAGGCAGGCAACCTTTCCCGCGCTGTGCCCTACAATGGCGTTACGGCCAGTGCAGTATGTTTTTCTCGCACCTTGGCACGCTCGCGAATTTCCGGTCGTGGCGCTGCTTCCCCAATGCGGTACAAACAGAGGACGCTATTCTCTTTTCGGAGGCTTTTAACCCTCCTATAGTATAAGAGAACACGTTCCCGGAAATTTTCGCAGAATTTTTTCAACTTTCTTCTAAAAAGTTAAAAGTATTCGAAGCTGCGCATCTTTGTGATTGAAATATAATAGTTGGATGAAGCTGATTGGACAGTATTGTATTTCAATGGCTTAAAGATAAAAGAAAGTTGCTGGAGAAAAAATTCTCCAGTAACTTTGTCTTTTGTGAATAAAGGCGATTTTTTGTTTAACTATTCTCACTATTATTTGGTTTAGTTATTTTTTTCTTTGGAGAAACCAGTTTGTGACCGGAATAAATGGACATGCCCATACAAAGCAATGAAGAATAGGCAAAAGTATTTATGCGCAGTCATATATTTTTTGATTCCAGAATAAATGCATCCCAACATACAGAAAAGTGCGCCCAAGGACCAGTATTTATGTGATTTCATGATTTGATATCTCCTTTGATTTAACTGATTCAATTATAACGCTTTTTTACGAAAACGCAAGCATTACCGGGAACGCTTTCATGTGGATGCTGTGACTGCCGCTAAAGATTTGCAGGAGCTTGGAGTCAATTATACACAGGAGCAGCTCGACCGGATTAAACGGGCTGAAGAACAGCGACTCCGGCAGCGGAGAATGGAGAGGGAAGCGAAAGAAAGGGAACGGCTGGCAGCACTGTACGACCCCAAGACCGATGTGCCGCCCGATGTTGCCAAAATCGAGTTTGTGCAGTCGATGCTGGACAAGCTGATCGGCGAGAATGGGCATCTTCAGCCGGAGGACAGAAGCCTGATTGCTGCCAGCCTCAAAAACATTTACAAACCGCTGATTGCCTCCGGCTACACAGCACCCCTGCCCGACGCTCGGTGATTTGTATCGGGATTTGAACAAATCCAACCTGCGCCGCGCAAAAGCAGCTGGCGTTGATGCTGGATGTATTCGCCAACGGCAGCTTGCAGGCGTTTTCCCCACACCACCAATGTGGATATGAACAACCGCCTGATTTGCTTTAATATCCAAAGTCTGGGCGACCAGCTCCGCCCGATTGCCATGATGTCCCTGCTGGAGTTCATCAATATGCAGGTGATGACAAACCGCCGCAAGGACGCCACGGCGGCAACATGGATCTACTTTGATGAAATTCATGTGCTGTTAAAGGACCCTATGAGTTCCAATTTCCTGTATTCCTCTTGGAAAAGATTCAGAAAGTACAATGCCTACGCCACCGGCATCTCGCAGGATATTCAGGATTATCTGGATAACCCCGTGGCGTATGCGCTACTTTCCAACAGCGAGTTTGTCATTATGCTGCGGCAATCGAAAAGTCTGGAAGCCTTGGAACGCCTGTATGGGCTGTCCAAGCCGCAGCTGGAATTTCTGCGTAACGCCAGCGAGGGACACGACATTATCAAGATGGGCAACAGCATGATACCGTTCTCCAATCTGGAACCCAAGGATACGGCGGTGTATAAGCTCATCACGACCAAACCGGGTGAGGCAACCGCAGAGAAATGATTTTGCATAAAGAAAAAGGCGGGCCGGAGCCCGCCTTAGAATTAGTGGCAGTTTAGTGCTGCCAGATATTGTTTTCTAAATCACGCAGACGCGCTTTGTAATCCTTGATAAGCGCCTGCGTGTTTTCTGTGTGGGGACAGGTCAAGGAAGGCTCACAAATGGCTTTATTTCCCTTTATAAGCCTATCCATGCGGCTTCCTTTTTCCTGCTCCCGTACGTCACCCTACGCAACTCTCCACAACTTACCGGCAATTTGGTGTAAAAGGTGAAAAACGCGCCATTCGAGTAAAGCAGCTGGTGGGTGCTCAGAAAATCGTCACAGAACAGGGATTCGTTGAAAAAGCCTTTCTTGAACCATGCAGGGGTAAAATTGCTCATAGGCATTCCGTTACGGCAGGGGAAATGTGATCAAATTGACCACATTTTCTTACTCCGCAACTGGGAAATCAACGTTCTGCCGTTCTCCCTGCATGGTTTTCCTGCCACCCTTCCGGCGGCGTTTTCCGGCTCTCCTTCTCAGGGGTTATCGCCGGGTATACCATGCAGACGGTCATGCGGTTTTCAAGGTGCAACGGGTAAAACGGCAACAAAAAGTCGTCACAAAACAGACCAGCCCTGCCTTCGCTTTTTCTGGAAGGTCATGCTAGTCGGTTATGTAACGGCTGAAAGCCAAAATGTTCATCCCCGCAGGGACTGAACGAATATGTAAAAATATGTTATATTCAATTGTTGGGATAGATTACCACAAAAATCGAGCTGTGCCAACAAAAAGTTTTTGAGAATACGCTGATTTCGGCAGAGGGCAAGAAAAAAAGTAATGGAAACTTTGGCAAAAAAAGAGCCGGACGGTGCCAGCCCTCTTGACAAAGAATAAATCAATCGATTGTTTTTAATAATCGTCCATATTATAAATAATTGTCCATAGACAAACACAAAGAACAACTTGTAAAATACTTGGCGGATAGTCAAGACTAACCACAAACAACTTGAGAGGATGATCCATGTATGAAAAGGACGCGGCTGACGATCTTTTTGTTGATAATAGCATCGATTGTATCTGCGGTCATTACGCTTTGCATGGGTGCAGTTCAAATCCCGGTACAGGATACCTTGTCCGTCCTGCTTCAGCATCTGTTTGGGACAGATACTGGCACGCCTGTGTCCATTGCCTTCGAGCAGATTGTCTGGCAAATCCGGATGCCTCGCATTATTCTGGGCTTTCTGGCCGGAAGCGGTCTAGCCCTCTGCGGCTGTGTGATGCAGGCCGTTGTCCAAAAACCCAATGGCAACCCATACATTCTTGGCGTGTCGGCAGGTGCAACGCTGGGAGCCACCACTGGTTCGCTCTTTTTCTGGGGCTGGGCGTGATTTCCGGCTTCTGGGCCTTTGTGGGGCTGGCAGTGCCTGCTTCCTCGTATTGGCCTCTCTCATCGGCGGATGGCAAGACCACCTCAGTCAAGCTGATTCTCTCCGGCATGATTGTCAATGCACTGCTGACAGCATTTTCCAACTTTATCATTGCGGTAGCAGGCGATTCGGACGGTATGATGTCCATCAAGTTCTGGACGATGGGCTCCCTGACCCGCGCCGGATGGAAAAACATCGGCCTTATCACACTGATTGTGCTGGCGGCAGCAGTCTTTTTCGGACGCAGGCGCAGACGCTGGATGGCCTGATGTTGGGCGAGGAAGCAGCTTCCACTATCGGCATCAACACCTTCCGGTGTCGGTTGGTTTTACCTGCTGGTGCTCTCGGTGCTGACCGGTGCACTTGTATCGGTTTGCGGCACTATCGGATTTGTTGGGCTCATCATCCCGCATGTTTCCCGCGCCATTGCAGGCACAGCACACCGAAAACTACTGCCCATTGCAGCATTATCCGGCGGACTGTTCATGCTCTGGGTGGATGCCATCGCCCGCAGTCTGATTCCCAACACCGAGCTGCCTGTGGGCATCTTCACCGCCTTGGTGGGTGCGCCGTTCTTCGTCTATGTGATGGTGCGTAAAAAATATGGATTTGGAGGCAATTGAATGAGACTGGAAGCGAAAGATGTAAACATTTCGATTTCCGGCAAACCAATTGTACAGCATCTCTCCATTGAGGTGCCGGACCGGAAATTCTCGGCCTTGCTGGGTGCCAACGGCAGCGGCAAGACCACTCTACCCGATCCATCTACCGCACACAAAAAAGATGGACAGCGGCATCGTTCGTCTGGACGACAAGGACATCACACATTTTTCCGACAAAAAGCTGGCGCGGAACATGGCGGTGATGGGCCAATTCAACCAGATTAATTTTGACTATACCGTGCTGGACATCGCCCTGATGGGGCGGTATCCCTTCCATTCCCTGCTGGAGCAAGAACGGGAGAGGGACTACGAGATAGCTTTGGAAGCACTGGACAAGGTTGGTATGAAAAACTACCGTGACCGTAACTTTCAGTCTCTCTCGGGCGGTGAAAAGCAGCGGGTGGTTCTGGCCCGCGCGCTGACCCAGTCGCCCAAGATCCTGATTCTCGACGAGCCGACAAATCATCTGGATATCCGTTATCGGTTAGAAATCCTTTCAATCATCAAAGATTTGCAGATCACGGTCCTGGCAGCGCTGCACGATCTGAGCCTTGCAGCACAATTCTGCGACCACCTCTATCTGATGAAACAAGGCGAAATTGTAACGCAGGGCCAGCCTCAAGCGGTGATGACCCCCGAAAATCTGCGCCGAATCTTTGATGTAGAAGCCTGTGTGTACCCCAGCCCGATCAACGGAAAACTGATGATTCAATATCTATAAAAAAACGCGGGAGTACCCCGCAGAAAGAGGAAAATTTATGAAAAAAGAAAACCCTGAGCGTTGCCGCTGCGGCACTTGCCACCGTCATGCTGGCCACTGGCTGTGGTCAGACCGCATCTTCTGTGGCATCGTCTGCTGCCGCCTCCTCTGAGGTGGCTTCATCGGTGGCCGAGAGCACCGTTTCTTCCGCTGAGGAGACTGCCTACCCTCTGACCCTGCAGATCTATGATGCCGATGGGAATGCTGTAGATATGACCTACGACCATGCACCGGAGAAGGTGCTGTCCACACAGCTGTCCATGACTGAGTTGCTCATCAAGCTGGGGCTCAAGGATAAAATCGTCGGCGTGTTCGATAATGACAATGCTCTGAAGGGTGACATTGCTGATGAAATTGCATCTCTGAACAGCCTTGGCGATAAGAAGTCTGTTTCCAAAGAGACCATCCTTGCCACGGAGCCGGATCTGATCCTTGGCAAGGGTCCCCTGATGTTCACTGAGAGTAGCATCGGCATTGTCCAGTCCTATCAGGAGCTTGGCATTCCCGTCTATACTGAACTGGCTAGTGCTTCCATTGATCAGTCGCTGGATAACATTGTAGAGGATGTGCGGAACATTGGCGAGATCTTCAACGTGCAAGAGACCGCTAACTCTTACGCCGATGAGCTTCAGGAGCGAATCGATGCGCTGATGGACAAGGTCGGCAGCCAAAGTGGCGAACCTCTGAAGGTTCTGTTCATGGCTGGCTACGCCGATGGCACCTTTGTAGCCTACAATTCCAAGATGAGCAGTTGTATGCTGAATGCCCTGAACGCTGAAAATGTTCTAGACAAGGGCGGCAACGGCCTGACGCTGGAGAATCTTGTCTCCATGAACCCGGATATCATCGTATACGTCCGCGCAGACCGCTTTGGTGCCGCCGATGCCGACGCTGTGGAGCATCTGACCGCCAACGCCAGTGTTGTACAGGAAGTTCCTGCTATTGCCAATCAGAAGGTCATTGAGATGGATTACGATGACGTGATGGATTACGGCGCACGGGTCATCGATTCTGCTGAGACCCTGTACAACTTCATGTACAGTGCATCTTAACGGAACCTGAAATCAAAAAAATTTCGGTTATGGCAGAATACGGGTGGGCGGAAAGCCCATCCGTTTTTTGATAAATGCGGCTGAAATAACAGGCATCTCGGTAGCCGACCTCATGAGCGGCCTGTGTCACAGTGTAGTCGCCGGAACGCAAAAAGCTCAGTGGCTATTCGGACACGATAATTGATGAGGTAATCGATGGGGCGGATGTTTTTGTACTTATAAAAGAGATAGCTAACATGTCCAGCTTTCTCATTGACCTGCTCGGCCAGTGCGTCCAGCGTCAGCGGCTCTGCATAGTGCTCTGCGATGAAATCCAGCAGGATGCTCATGATTTGGCTTTCATTGTAAGTTTCCTCGGGCTGAAAATCTGCAAAAAATCTGGGCGAAGAACTCTTCTGTCAGCTTTTTCTTGCTGGTACTGGCTGCGGATGTCAGCGTCCGGGTGGAGCTTCAGGATCTGCTCTAGAATGGAAAAGGTCCGTTCTGGATTTTTGAGCTTGTGGGAGAACAGCAAAGGCCGGTCGTTTTCGTAGTACATATTGATATAGTGGAAATCCTGCTCGCCCAAGGCCGAAATGGTCAAGGTCTTGTCGGGACATCCGTGCAGGAATAGTCCTCGCTTGGCAATGAAGGGTTCGTGCTCAAATGAGAAGATGGCCCGACCCGACACCGGAACAATCAGTGCACTTTTTTTCAGGGGTGCGGTAGCTATTACTCTCACCAGCGTGCAGGGTAAAGCTGCGGAAGCCGACAGACTCGATTCGGCCCTGATTGTATTCCTGAAATAAAATTTCCAGCGGATTAGGAAGCGCGGATATTTGATTCATTGGGAACTCCTTTGTGCAAAAAGCGGTTAGCTGATGCTAATATAGCACAAAATGCTACCGTTTGTCTATGTGGGGAGCACCCCACACTGCGTAATAATTGACAAAAAAAAGGGCGGTTATGGATGGAAAATTCTAAATCTCGGTTCACATCGAATTGGAGTCCGGTTCCCGGAAAAGGGACTGCGCAAAGGCAAAATCCTGCAATCCTACTCAACGATGGGGAACTGATTGAGCAGTTGAATCTGCGCACGGAACGAGCAGTGTTGGTGGGGGTGTACCCCAATAACAGACTTTCAGAGTATACCCCGTGGCCGGAACCGGCTATTCGACCGGGCACACCGGATTTTGGCGGGCAGCTAGGGACAATATCATCGAGAACTGAACAACGAAATTCTCCCGGCGCTTATAGACGAATACGCCCTTGACACGGAAAAAGCTGGCGTATGGCGGCTATTCGCTGGGCGGTCTGGCTGCAACCATGAGTCTCTGGGGAAACAGATGCCTTTTGCTGCAGTATTTTCCCCTCTGTGGGTCGTTCTGGTATCCGGGTGTTGCCGTTTTCATAGAGGAACATGTCCCCAAAAACTCCTCCCGCGCAGGTTTATCTGCAAAATGGTATCCGGGAGGGCGGCAAAGGCCACAACAACCGCCTGTGTGATGCCTATAGCGCTATGCCCAACGAGTCCACACTGCCCTGCAAGCGACATGTGGAGCCAAAACTGTACTGGATGACTACGGGCATCATGACCGGCAAAGTGAGCGTCTTAACGCTGCACTGCGTTGGGTGGAACGTATGCTATGAATCATTGGCGTAAATTTTGGCGTATGCTGAATCAAGGTGCATTTTATAATCACCAGCGACGAGCTGATTTAACCGCAGGGAACGCCGATTGGTAGCATGAAATTTTATATGAAACAAAAAAGCGGCAGCTACGTTGTTTTTCGCAACATAGCTGCCGTATCTTCGTTTTGGGAGTTCGGTGTATCTACTACACCAATCCACCTATTCAATTCTTACACCACACCGCTTTGTCCCTTTTCGGGAAAACGTCCCAAAATTGGTGTAGTTGTGGTGTAGTACCACAGATGTTGTTTGAAATTCACTTGAAATTTCATCGCATCTGCGTTTCAATTTTGCATTTTACTGCTCAATCGGCTTCATCATCGGGAAAGCTGACAATATAGCCGTCCTCGGATTCGTGAAAGCCGGCAAGACCCGCAAGCCCTGCCATCTCCGCAACCTTGACCAAGGTGTGGTAATCATACTCACTGTTGTTTATGTGCAAAATCATGGGGTTCTCCTAACTGCTGCTGTTTGTTGCGGATTTGTTCGACAAACTGGAATTTTCAAATTAGTCTTTGCAAATAACCTTCGAACCTTCACCATCAATTACAATTCCCCTGACGGTTGTTAATTGGGCATAGATTCAAATCCGAAAACTCAGTCATTATTTTCTCGGTAACTTTCTTAAATCTGGAATTACGAACAAGGCTCACATGTAGCATTCGACACCGAATATCAGCCAGTACACATATGAGGACGGAAAAATGTAGCAGCTTTTTGAAAAAAATTGCTTTTTCTGCTCAAAGTGCTATAATCGGAATATACCGAATACAAAGGGAAAGCC
>VOFK01000772.1_pt1 | contig 29531 bp, 48 predicted proteins | sample 5384121 | NCBI WGS metagenome assembly VOFK01 (sample SAMN12384730, study PRJNA508395) | human gut metagenome | isolation source: healthy gut J | host: Homo sapiens | reverse complement strand
TCATTGTACTTCCGTTCGAGGGTACGTATTGCTACGCAGCCGAGAACATATATAACAAAGGGAAAGCGGGAATCATATCCCTGTATCGTAGCGCATGCTTGACGGAGTGCAGAGGTTGCATTCAAAACTTCACGATTGTGTCGAAGCAGGAGAAATCATATTCGATTTTTAAAGTTTCCCGAATAAAAAAGAAGACAGGGACTCGAACTACGATGACAAGAACGGAATCTGGATAGCACCTCAAATGCCTGAGAAAGTAGCGACCTTAAAACTGGCGTTCTTTGTCCTAAAGTGAAGAGGGTGGGATGTGTCGAGTTCAGGAAAAGCAGTGATGGATTTTTCAATGACTGCTGCTTTGTTATATACAACCTGACAGACGAGGATACCAGGATATTATTAATAAAATAGGTTGGACATCACTATGTTCTCCCGAGTTCACTGGCTGCCGGATATAAGAGGTTCGGATACAGGGAAACCGCTTCAGGATGATGACGGACGTTAGGAACTAAAGGAACGGGGCTTCAGGTCTGAGAGTTGCATCAATCTTAGCTGTGGATATTACGAACCTGTTGTAGCGCGAGTTGCCAGCATGAGCACCCATGCGTTGGGGCAAGGCGTAAGGCGTTCGGCTCGCGGGCCGGGGAGGCCGTCTCGACGACACCCGGCGCGAAGTGGAGAACCCTGCGCGTGGTCAAGGCACATCAGTACACGAGGATAATGAGCGCTCCGAGTAGTCGAGAAGGCGTAGCGCACCATGTCGTAAGGTCCCCTGCTGGGTGGGAGGGTTCGAAGACCGGGATGAAGGCGAATTGCCGTAGAAGCGAGAGTCTTGTTCGTTCTGCGAGCGAAGTGCATCGACGGGTCGTCGGCACGACGACCACCGGCACTCGTTGGCTCCGGTCGCGCGGGTGAGCAAAAGGCATCGGCGGCGACGTTCATGCCGACGTGCTTCAGAAGAAGCAATACGTAATAATCGATAGGCAAGGTTTCACGAGTGAGCGGCTGTCATCGCCGCTCTCACAAAAAGAGTTGTTAGAATGCCCATTGTTAGGTTCTTATAGTCGCAGTTATAAGCATCTTACAATGGGCATTCTAGTAACCTTACGATAGGCATCGTAATCAGGATAGGATAAAAGAGGTCGTTTTTAGCGTTCCAATAAGTCCAAGACCAGCTCGAAGCCTTCAGCGCCGCTATAATAAGGATCCGGGACGGAATAGAATAAAGACAGTCACAAGAATAAACTACCGAAGCATTGTCTAACTGATTCTATTTCGTATATTTGCCATTGAAAACCAGAGACAAAAGAAGGATAAAAATATGACAGCATTAGAAACTCAACGCAGAATTATTCCGCCAACTCAGTATCATCGCCGAAGATGAGACCTTGATGCGTAAAGCCGTAGAAGCCATCCGCCGTCTTGCGCAGCAAAAGGAAGCACAGACAGAAGAGACTGAATATATTAGTAAAAAAGAGGTACTGGAGGGAATAGATGCCGGACTGAAAGACATGATAGCCGGCAGAACACGGCCAGCAGAATGAGTTATTAGAGGGGAGTTACGTCATGAATTATAGAATAAAAACAACCAAATCTTTCGATAAAAGAAATCAAGCGGCTTGGTAAACACTACGCATCCATCGCAAATGACTATGCCGCACTCCTTGATGAACTGGCACAAAATCCCCGACTCGGTATCGACCTTGGAAGTGGTCTCCGCAAAATTCGTATGCAGATCACCTCCAAAGGAAAGGGTAAAAAGTGGTGGCGCAAGGGTCATCACTTTTACTGTTATTGTATCGATGGAAGAAAGCGAAATTAATCTCCCTTTATATCTATGATAAAGCGGATCGTCCCTCCATCAGCACACACGAAATAGAGAGACTGCTTCATAAAAACGGATTAAGGTAGCCTATCAGAGTAAACTCACAGGATACGATCCTTACAATATTCCAACAACCCGGCGCAAGCATCTTCCAATAGATCCAAGACCAACTCGAAACTGCTTCGGCACCGCTATAATAAGGATCCGGGACGTTGATCGTTACAACTTATTCCGGGGAGAACTCAGTCATCTGATGGATCTTAGCGACGGATTCCAATCGGGAGCCATCCGGTTTTCAAGTCCGGGTTATATTTTGGTCGTCCACTGCCGATAATCAAATCGAAGTCATGAAAGTCCCACTGTACCGGACGGGAGATCGAATCCACACGAATATCCCCACGGGCACTGTGCGCCCATCCGTGAATCCGCCCGGTCTCCCTCATGTACCCGGTGATCCCGGCGGAATCGATCTCGATCCCGATCTCCCAATCCCCGCATCGCTTCCACCAACTTCTTCATTACCGCCTCCGCTGACGGAGAGCGACATATATTCCCCAAGCACACAAACAACCGTACCTTCTCCTCGCTTCACTAAAAGCTCCTTTCCATCAATTTTCAATTCTCAATTCTCCATTTTCAATTCTCAAGCCGGGTCACATCATAATGAACCAGCAACTGCTTAAACGGCACATATCCCTGCATCTCCGTATGAATCCTCCAATATCTCACGAAGCGGAGCGATCCCGGCGGATATCTCGATCTTCAAGACGATCTTCTTGATATGAAGCGATACGTCTGTACCGGGTGATAGGCGGCGTAACCGGCCAACACCCGCTCACCTAAACGAGCACAGTTTCTCGGCGTATAAAGCAGACATTTCCTGCAAAGCCTCCTCATTCCGACTCCGAAGGATCAAGACGATCAAACGGTAGTAAGGCGGGTAACGGAACATACTACGCTCGCTCAATTGCAAGCTCACCATTTCCTTATAAGCAAAAATGCTGCACCATACGGATCAAGGGATGCTCCGGCTGGGTAGTCTGCAAGATCACCGTACCCGCTTATCCCCGTCGTCCGGCACGTCCGTAACCTGTACCATCAATTGATAAGCCCGCTCGTGCGCCCGGAAGTCTGGGAAATTCATCAGGCTATCGGCGCTCAAAGATTCCGACCACGCTGACATTCCCGAAATCAATCCCTTCGACAACATCTGGGTACCAATCAAGATTTGTGTCTTCCCCTTCTCGAAATCCGAGATGATCCGCTCGTAAGCCGTGCGGGTACGGGCCGTATCGAAATCCAGCCGCTCCACCTTCGCCGCAGGGGAATTGCCCAGCGATCTCCTCCTCTACCTTCTCTGTACCGAAACCTTGCATCTTGAACTCCGTCCCCTTACACTCGGGACATACCTGCGGCAAGCGGTAAGTATAACCGCAATAATGGCAAACCAGCTGATTATGCGCCTTGTGGTAAGAAGGCTAACGTCGCAATTCACGCAATGAGGCACCCACCCGCACCCCCGACACTCGATCATCGGGGCGAATCCCCGGCGGTTCTGGAACAAGATCGCTTGCTCACCCGGGATAAAGCCTCCCGCACCTTCTCCACCAACAGGGGGAAAAGGGTATCTTTCATAATCTTCTTGCGCTTTAGCTCCTTCACGTCCACCGTAATAATCTCCGGCATCAAAAAGCAATCACCGTAGCGGCTGGATAGCTCGACCAGACCGTATTTCCCCGCCGTAGCGTTGAAATAAGAGTCGATGGAAGGGGTGGCGGAACCCAATAAGGTCTTACCGCCGTGCATACCCGCCAAGACGATGGCAGCGTTACGGGCATGGTAACGGGGTGCGGGGTCCTGTTGCTTATATGTGTTTTCGTGCTCCTCGTCCACGATAATCAAGCCCAAGTCCTTAAACGGAAGGAAGAGGGAAGAACGAACCCCCAATACCAGCATAGGCTCGTCGCTATGCAGCAGCTTGTTCCAGACCTCCACCCGCTCGTTGTCCGAGAACTTTGAGTGGTAGACCAATAGCTTATCCCCGAATAATTTCGCCAGCCGTTCCGTGATCTGGGTCGTGATAGCGATCTCCGGCAACATATAAAAACCTGCCGCCCCAGCCGCAAGACCTCATGGATCAAACGGACGTATATCTCGGTCTTACCACTGGAAGTCACGCCATGAAGCAAGCAAACCTCCATCGTCTTGAAAGCCTCATGGATCTCTCCGTAGGCTTTCTCTTGCGCCGGACTGAGCGGATTCGGCTCTTGCAAGCGGCAGACGGATACTTGCAAACGACCCACCTCTTTCTCGTAACTCTCCAAGATACCCCGTTTCAGCAGACCCTCCAATACCGCAGAGGTATAACCACTGCGTTCCAATAGCTCTTTCTTGGAAAGCTCCTTCGATAAAGCGGGATTCAAGGTATGGCTTAAATCCAAGAAGCTGACCAACAGAAGCTCTTGCTTCTTCGCCCTTTTCAAATCTTCGAACACCGCCTGCAATTTCGTCTCATCCCGGTAAGCTTCGGCCAAACGGATAAACGCCTGTGTCTTGGGAACGAATCCTCGCTTTAGCTCCTCGCTCACCTCGACCGCCCCTTTCACCATCAAGGAAGAGACGATCGGGACAACATTTCGGAGACCGGTCTTCTTCTCTCCACCTCCGCGAGATCGTCAATTTCAAAACCCCGCTAAAGGCATCCAGTACCGCTTGCTCGTTCGGGCGCAAGGGGGCGGTAGCCTCGAAATCCTCATTATAAGTAACCGCCGTCTCGCTTTCCAACTTTAAGCCGGAAGGCAAGGCCGCCTTATACACGTCGCCCAGCTTACATATATAATAAGAAGATATCCATTTCCAGAAACGGAGTTGCGGACGGCGGAGCACCGGCGTGGCATCCAGCAAAGCGTAGATCTCCTTCGTCTCAAAATCGGATACCGGTTCTCGGTCGTGTACCTCCATGACGATAGCCGTATAATATCGTTTCTTCCCGAAATGCACGATCACCCGGCAACCGGGAATCACGGCTCTCTCCAGATCTTCGGGTATCCGATAGGTATAGCTATTCTCCAAAGGAAGGGGGGAAGTATGACGTCCGCATATTTCATTCAAACAGGTGTTTCATTACGAGCCCAAAAATAACAAAAAGGCCGGACTTCTAAAGCCCAGCCTCTCTCATTTTATTTTCACCTATTTAGAACAAGATCGCTGCCGTGATAGACCATCCACGATTCTTTCCGGATTTGCCCATATCAACCACTCGGTCGAACTACTACTCAAGCCCCTTTGCTTCCCAACGCATAGTTATCTGTCAGCCCCAGACCATAATTGAAACCCACCTGCAAGTGGCTGATCAACTCCACGCCGGCACCGAAGTTAAGGCCCGCACTGAAATTCTTCGCCTTCACCTGATCCACTACGGATCCCGGGATATCCCAAAACTTATCACCGCCTACACGGAAACCGATATACGGACCGGCTGCCAGATACGCTTTGACGATCGGTAAGCCGAATTTCCATTCAAGTTGACCGGAACATCGATATAATCCGTCTTCATCGAAGTCTTAACCCCGCCAACCGAAGTCGTCTCCAAACCTTTTTGCGAATACAACACGGCCGCATCGATCCCGACACCCACCAACGGCAAAGTGGTCTCGATCATCGGCCCCACTTGGAAGCCGGTTACGTTATCCGCTTTCAACACGTCCGAGGATTGAAATGGACAGACGATATATTCACACCTCCCTTGGATACCGAATTTAAGCTGAGCGTTCGCCGGAAGCGCCATCAACGCTAACAAGGCAACCATAAGAAATCCCACGATTTTCTTCATATTCATACTTCTTTTGTTAATTACTCGTTGCAAATAAACGCACTTTTCTTTTTAATAATAAACAAATATTCTCTATAGAGTGTTCACGGAATACCCCCAGTCCTTTAAACGCAAAAGAAAGCATGCATCTTACATACGGAGCTCATCCCGTCGGTCAGATTCATGCTTCTTTCCCTAATTATTATGGCAAAATAATTATCGAAACCATGAGACGACTTGATAAGAAAACCTTGGATAAAGAATAGTAAAAAACCGGATACGGTTCTTGCGTTCTCTTCCGGCCTTTCCTCGAAGCCGTCGAAAATATACACGCCTTGCAGGTCTTCTGACTTACTTCCGGTCTTAAGCGCCTTCCCATTCACTTGAATGAACAGTGGCAACAGTATTGCTCAACCCGTTTATGAAGCTTACAGCAGCGGGACTGTCCGGGATTCTCACCCGATTCCCTTTTAATCCCTATCCGGCGATTGCCGAAAGGGAACAAAGCATGTAGCAAAGATACATAAAGTTTTGATGTAGCCTAACACTTTCCACAAAAAATATCCCTATATTCCCGGTTCCTGATATAGCATAAAGCCGCCCCGATAGCCGTGCGATACTCGGCATACTCGGTATCTTGAAATGGACATCGCACATCTCCTCCAGACGGGGAAAATATCCGGGGCATTGCGGCAAGCGAGTCAGGTTACCGATCAACACGATATTCTTGATATCGCCATTTAACGAGGCGAAAACAGCTCCTTGCCCGATAGTCTGCAAGACCATATGAACGATACCGAGAGCGATATCCTCAACCTTAGCGTTCGCATCCGCTTTTCCAAAAATAGAGGCTGTCACGTCTAGCGGCAGGCCGGGTAGCGGATGCGGCGTAATATCCCGGATATGCGAAAGTCGATATCATCAGAGAACCATGCTCAGCCAAAGACGCTATTTGGTGAAAGTCATGCGTTTTCAATAATAGCTTAGACAAGCCGAGGATGGTTCCGCCACCGATACCCAATCCCCCGATATGCTCGACCGTGGAGCCTTGCACCTTGACAAAAGAGGTACCCGTTCCCATGCTGACCACCAATAGACTGTCCAGTCCCGTATTATATTGCGCCCCTAGCCCATTCGCAAGGAACTCATCCGTCTTACGCGGTTGGTAAGCCATATAAAGGTTGATCGATATAAGCACTACCTACACCCGTCAAGATCACTTTCTCTATATTCGAGAGAGATGTTATTATCATAAATATACTTACCGAAGGCCCCGAATAAAAGAGGTTACCGGATCGGTAGCTTTCACGAACATCGGGTTCTTGATCTTCTTATCCTCCACACCGACGATCTTGGTCGTGCTACCTCCCACATCTATACCTATAACGATTCCCATGATTCTTTCCCTTTTTAATTGAATAATCGCTACAAAGTACATAAACCCGCATACAATACTAAAAAAGGCCGGACAAAATCAATTGTCCAGCCTCTCTTTATTTAAAAACCGTAAGGTTTAAACGCTGCTTATTCGCCTAACAAGATCTCAAGGATCTGGCAAGCGGCCTTCGATACGGAAGTACCCGGGCCAAAAGATAGCGGCAACACCTGCCTTATACAAGAAGTCATAGTCTTGAGCCGGGATTACACCTCCAGCAATAACGATGATGTCCTCACGACCTAGTTTCTTCAACTCCTCGATAACCTGCGGAACCAACGTCTTATGACCAGCGGCCAAAGAAGAAACGCCCATTACGTGAACGTCGTTCTCCACAGCTTGACGGGCAGCTCGGCCGGAGTCTGGAACAACGGTCCCATATCTACGTCGAAACCACAGTCCGCGTAACCGGTAGCGACAACCTTAGCGCCACGGTCGTGTCCGTCCTGACCCATCTTAGCGATCATGATACGAGGCTGACGGCCTTCTTTCTTAATTGCTCGCAAAGCTCGCAAGCTTTCTGGAAGTCTGCGTCTTTTCTTAGTTTCTGATGAATACACGCCTGAAATAGTTCTAATGATTTTTATAACGACCTACAACCACCTCGCAAGCATCCGAGATCTCTCTCCCAATGACGCACGCAAGCCGGCAGCCTTAACAGCCAACTCTAATAAATTGCCCTTCTTCGTCTTCGCACTCCGTGATATCAGCCAAAGCTTTTTTTTGAACAGCTGCTTCGTCACGGTTAGCACGCAACTCCTTCAAAGCGGCGATCTGCTCGTTACGTACGGCAGTATTATCGCATCTCAAGATATCGATCGGATCTTCCTTCGGCAAACGATATTTGTTAACACCAACGATGGTCTGAACACCAGAGTCGATACGAGCCTGTACGAGCGGCAGCTTCCTCGATACGCATCTTAGGAAGACCCTGTCTCGATGGCTTTCGCCATACCACCCATGCTTTCTCGATCTCTTGGATCATCAATGCCCAACCATGCCAACTCATTCGTCAAAAGGACTCTAAGCATAGTAGAGAACCAGCCCACGGGTCGATCTCCTTACAGATCTTAGTCTCTTCCTGAATGTAAATCTGTGTATTACGAGCGATACGAGCGGAGAAATCGGTCGGCAAAGCGATCGCCTCATCCAATGCGTTCGTATGCAAAGATTGTGTATGTCTAATGTAGCGGCCATAGCCTCGATACAAGTACGTCCTCCTACGTTGAACGGATCTTGCTCGGTCAATGACCAACCGGAAGTCTGGCTATGTGTACGCAATGACAATGATTTTCGGGTTCTTAGCGCCGAAGCTCTTCACGATCTTCGCCCACAAATACGAGCCGCACGCATCTTGGCGATCTCCATGAAGTGATTTACACCGATAGCCCAGAAGAATGACAAACGGGGAGCGAACGCATCCACATCGATACCGGCGTTGATACCGGCACGGAAGATATTCCATACCGTCGCACAACGTAGCCATCATCTTCGATATCAGCCGTAGCTGGCACCAGCCTCCTGCATATGATAACCGGAGATAGAGATGAGAGTTGAACTTCGGCATCTTCTGAGAGGTGTACTGAAGATATCAGCGATAATCTTCATGGAGAACTCAGGCGATAGATATAGGTATTACGTACCATGAACTTTTCAAGATATCGTTCTGGATCGTACCGGCCATTTCCTCCAACTTAGCACCTTTTGCTCCAAACCTGCGTTGATATAGAATGCCAATACCGGAAGCACACCACCATTCATGGTCATGGAAACAGACATCTTGTTCAAAAAGGAATACCATCGAACAACACTTTCATGTTCTCCAAAGGAACAGATAGATACACCCGCTTTACCTACATCACCAACCACACGTTCGTTGTCGGCATCGTAACCACGGTGAGTCGGAAGGTCGAACGCAACGGACAAACCTTTCTGACCGGAAGCCAAGTTACGGCGATAGAAAGCGTTAGACTCCTCAGCGGTAGAGAAACCTGCGTACTGACGGATTGTCCAAGGACGCATAGCGTACATACCGCTGTACGGGCCACGTAGATAAGGGAGGCAAACCGGAAGCATAGTTCAAGTGCTCCATACCCTCCAAGTCTTCTTTTTGTATATACAGGTTTCACCTCGATATGCTCGGGTGTTTTCCAATTGGGCTCGATGCCATTGGCTTTTTGCCCATTCGGCAGCGTTTGTAGCTGCGAATCCGGCATTCTTTATATCTATGTTTTTAAAATTTGGTCTCATAATTGTTTATACTTAAGCGATTCCTAATTTAGCGTTGAATGCTTTCAATGTCTCAAGCACATTGCTCTTTACATTTTACGAACTGGTCGATACCTTGAGCCTTCAAGTCGTCCGCGCAGCAGGAGCCTCCGGCTAAACGAATTCGGCACGTCCGGCCAAAGCCTTGTAAGCGGCAGGGGAGCGAATTCAGCATACTGTCATCACTAGAGCAAAGAACCACGATCTCGGCACCAGCCTTGACAGCAGCCTCAACACCAGCCTCAACCGTATCCGAAGCCTAAGTTATCAATTATCTTATATCCGGCACAACCGAAAGAAGTTGAGAACTGTGAACGAGCCAACGCACGCCAAGTTACCATCGTCAACATAAATACCTTTCGGAGTCTTTGCCACTCTTCTCGTCGCCATACGCAAAGCCTCGAATTCGGAAGCGCCGAGAGAAATCTAGAGCCGGGATCGTTGCCTCACCGCAAATGACCACCGCCACAACAGCAAGAACCTTTTTCTTGAATCTTATCGGCAGCTACTTCCGTGAAGTTAGATACTGGTTAGAACCCAACAAGATCTCACGACGGGTAGCAACCGCTTTCTTACGAGCTACATTCGAAGCGTTAACGGCATTCTGGATCTCACCTGCGTTCACGGCAACGGAGAAATCCTCCTTTTTCCTCAACCTCCAAGAACAACTTCCAGCGACATCAGCCAAGGAATTCGTCAATACCTCTACATAATAAGAACCGGCAGACGGTCAACGACCTTATCCAAGTGGCACTCTTCCTTCAATAATTGTTGGTTACGTGCGATACGCTCAGAGAAATCGTCTGGAGTCTGGTAAATCTTATCAAACGGCGAACCGTGATAGAGTCTACGCCGGCAAGAGCGGCAGACATAGCCTCAGTTTGAGAACGAAGCAAGTTTACGTGAGCATCGTAAACCGTCATGTTCCACTCTGAAGTCTGTGCGTGAGCAACCATCTTGCAAGCGCATTCGCAGGCCTGGCTTATAAGCGGCTACGATCTCGGCCCACAACCAACGAGCCGCACGGAACTTAAGGCGATTTCCATGAAGTAGTTAGAGCGATACCAAAATTGAATTTGATTTTCTTTGGCAACCTCGTCAGCGGTGAAACCAGCCTCGGTAAAGTTTTGCCATCAATTCGTTACCCCAAGCCAAGGCGTAACCTAAATTCCTGAGAAATGTAAGCGCCAGCATTGTTGAAAAAGGAACGCATTTACAGCCAATACGGTAGTTAGGCAAAGCCTGTCCAGCTTTTTGAGCACAGCTGCGGCACCTTCTACCCACTCACTGTTTTCCTTTTACCTTTTACTAAAGGTTTCTTGAAAGCGTCATAGTTTACAGAACCGTAGCACTTCTCTGCGTCGACACCCTTGCCTTTTGAAGTAGTCAGCCAAGATACCGATCAACTTCTCCGCTTTGCAGTTGCAAGTGTTGAAGTTCAATTCTACGGAAGCCGGACAAATACCTTCTAATAAAGTAGCTATATTCTCCTCGTTCACCTCATCACCTTTGATGATGAACCCAAGAGAAGTAACACCTTTCGTCAAAAGGTCAAGTGCTTTCTCGTTAGCACCCTTGAAGCAGCAAACTTCAATGTTCTGGCGTACCTTCCAATCGTTGTCTTTCTTCGTTCCACGAACATAAGGGAATTCACCGGGAAGAGACTCTGTAGTCTTTAAACCCTCGATGTCTTCTGCACGATAGAAAGGATTTACATTAAATCCTTCGCCTGTCTTCCAAACAAGCTTTTTCTCAAACGGTACCCCTTTCAGGTCTGGCTCGTTATTCTGCCATCCACTCTTTCAGTAGACACAGGGAGCGAATTCTGAGAAAAGCTTTTTTCTTTAAGTTCTGCCATAATATTAGTTGTTTATTAAACTGGGATTAGTAATGTTCAATACTATTTTGTTCAATTACAGATGGCAAAATAGAATAAATAAACAGTACCGACAATGAAAAACAATGAAATCGCAACTACTTTTAACGCCTTTTTTAGTGGTATTCTCCCCTGTTTTCTTGGCATTTTGATAAAAACACACTTTTTCTTCAAAAAAACTCTCGGTTCAACTATTGCAGAATTAAAAAATATATCTACCTTTGCATCGTCAAACAAAAAAACAATGACACCTAAATGGTGGATTCGTTCAACGGTTAGGGACACATGCCTTCACGCATGTAATACGAGAGTTCGATTCTCGTATCCACTACAAAAAGCTCTCAATCTATTGGTTGGGAGTTTTTTTTTTATATACCTTCGCTACCCGATAGTATCCTAAGTCTTTTATTATACACTAAATTATATCATGAAAAGTAAAAAGACCGTCTTTTCTGACCGGAGCCACCGACGATGGGGCATGCCGATTGGTCGAGTTGTCCAAGCGGCTAGATCGTTTTAATATAACACTTTTGCCTCGTCCAAGCAAAATCAATAAAGAGAAATTAGCCGCATATGAGGCCATGGCAGGATCCGTATCGTTTGGGGAGACTTGACAAATTATCAAGATGTCTTAAATGGAGTAATGGGGGCGGACTACGTATTGCATGTAGGTGGAATGGTTTCCCCGGCAGCGGATTATTTCCCTAAAAAAACCTTGTAAACACGACCGCCGCCCAATATATCGTGGATGCCGTAAAAGCACAACCGAACTCAGACCGGATCAAGGTAGTCTATATCGGCCCGTGGCGCAAACCGGCCACCGTAACGCACCTGTTCATTGGGGACGTACGGGAGATCCGATCAATATAAGTGTCTATGATCATTATGCCATCTCAAAGACAATAGCCGAACGTATTTTCGTGGGAGTCGGGTAAAACATTGGGCGTGCCTTCGCCAAACCGGTATCTTATGCCCCGAATTATTATTCAAGGGTTCGGACCCAATCACATTCCACGTACCGCTAGACTTGGCGTGCTGAATGGGCTACCGCCGAGGATTCCGTCGCTTACTAGCGAATGTGTATGCGGAGGAGGTGCCGGATGAGTTTTGGAACCGTTTCTATAATATTAGTAGCGGCCCGTCTTTCCGCCTGACGAATTATGAGTTTGAGAGTAAATTGTTAAAAGCGATTGGCTGTCCCGCCCCAGAGAGAAAATATTCGAACCGAACTGGTTCTGCTATCCGTATTTCCACGGACAATGGTATACCGATTCAGATCTATTGGAAGGATATCTGCATTTCCGCAGTAACCAAACTTTGCGACGATTATTTTAAATGGATGGCCAGCCAAGTCCCTTGGTATTTCCCACCTAGCAAAAGATCGTCCTCCTATCTTCATAAAACTGGGTATGGGAGCCATCGCTAAAAAGCCGGGACTGGGAACTCGTAACTGGATCAAGAACAGACACCAAGATCGTATATCCGCATATTTTGGCTCGTATGAGGATTGGCAAGCAATCGGGTTGGGATAAGATCCGGACAGAACGCCCCTCCGAAACACCCGTCTTTCTGGATCATGGTTATGATGAAAAGTAAGCCTAAATCGAATGGGATATCGAGGATATGCGTAAAGCCGCGGAATTCAGGGGAAAAATGCTTGTCACCGGTCATGACAAAAGGAGATTTATCGACTCCACTCGATTGGGAATGCCAATTCGGTCACCGTTTTAAGGCCTCTCCATTAGTATTATTAGGGAGGCCATTGATTGCGGAATGTTTACCTCCCCTTGGAATTATGACGAGATCGCTAAAGGAAATCCGTTCTTTGCCCCCAAGTATGGTATCCATTCCACGATAAAAAGGAACACAATGTATATGATGAATCCATATTCACTGACTTCAAGGAATAAAAATTCAACGCATCAAGAGATTTTTGTTTTTTAGATTATTTATCTCAACGCAACATACTTTTACCGGATATTATCTGTTATAACAATATAAGCACTATATACCATAAACATAAAAACAGATTTTATCATGACAAAAGGATCGATCGGATTAAATGCAGGGAGCTATCTGGAATTTGCTTTCAGATGGCCAACATTGGAGTTTTGAGGCGTTGAGAGCAAAAATCTGCTCTAACAGATGCGGATCTATGGGTCCGCTATCGGTTGGCTCGCTAGAGAAAATAAGATTGAAATTGATAATACCAGCAGCCACCCTATCTTCTGTCCGGGTACCAACTTTTATTTTTAAATGACATTTATGATATTTCATTGCGAAAGGATTTCACTTTCTTCGCAATGAAATCTTCAAAAACACTTACTTTGTAACCCTAACGAAATAAAAAACAATACGATTATGAATCCTACTTTCGGAGCTTCCATTCTTTCTTGGATACCACCTATGTGGACACCAGAAGCCGGTCTTTTCGCTATCCAGCAAGCATCTGCCGCCGGTTTTGATTTACTGGAAATTTTGTTGCCACCTTCCATGGAGTTCGACGCTCCAACCGTAAAGCGACAATTGAAACAACACGGATTGAAGGCGACTTGTTCTCTCAACCTTCCCCAAGAAGCGCATATTCCTTTTTATCCCAGGAAGCGACTCGCCTGATCAAGGCGGCGCTGGATAAAAGCGAGCGAACTGGAGGTTGATTACTTAGGAGGTGTCTTACATTCCGGCATCGGGGTCTTCTCGGCAAACAGCGAACACGGGAAGAAGAGAATACGCTTTGTGAGGTATGGGCGGAGGTTGCCGAATACGCCGGCCGATCCGGAATCACGATCGGTATAGAGCCGATCAATCGCTATGAAAAGCTATATGTGTACCTCTGCGGAGGAAGTCTTGCGCTTTATCAAAATGCGTAGACGCTCCGAATTTATCTTTGCATCTGGATACTTTCCATATGAATATAGAAGAGACTAGTTTCTATGAACCGGTTATCGCCGCAGGCAGCCGACTTCGCCATATTCACATGACTGAAAGCGACCGGGGAATGCTGGGTGAAGGAAACGTACGCTGGGATGATTTGTTCCGGGGACTACAGGAAATCGATTTCAATGGAAACTTAGTTCTGGAGAATTTCTCCAATTCCGTTCCCGGCATGGCGGAAGCCGTATCTCTTTGGCGTCCATCTAAATACAACGCAGCAGATGAGCTAGCTAAAGGCAGTCTCGCTTTCATGCGTAAGATGACATGCGAACATCAATAAGGCATCAATTACTGCAACCGGCTTTTACAGTAGTACTGCAAGGCCCGTGCAGTAAATCTCCATTTAGAAAGTAGCGCGAAGTCTATCATTTAAATAACCGCTGAACGACAGCGCTATCTCCATCATTCGGGGCGGGCTGTATATTCAATAAGCGTGCGATCATCAAATAGAGGTTCACGTTCGCCATTTGCGGAACCTCTACGTGTTTCTTGAACGAGGGACTGCCGCATAGAATATAGCCTCCATCTCCGGTGTAAAATTATCGTAACCATGTGTCGCCGCATAACGGGGAGATGATTTCTCGAATTGCACATACGTTCCAATATGTGGAGAAACAACCAGATCACTAACTCGAGGATTCTTTCCGTAAACCAATTTCTCAGGGATCTCGTTTTTCTTCCATACGGTTATATTCGGCACTTTCTGTAAAATCGCATAGGCCGTATCCACATAGGTTTTTCTTCGGATATAATAATGTAGGAACGCCATCAAAGACATAATCGAAACTATCCCGGGGTAGATAATCATTCAAGTTCACATATCTCTCGGGATAATAGGTGGCCATTCCATGATCCGAGAGAACGATAAAATCGATCTTATCGAAAAATATCCAGCTTACGGGCTTCCGTGAAGAAATGATTCAAGACTTTTATCCAAGTTCTCTACCACATCCAAGGTTGCCCGAGGAATCCGGGGTAGCGGAATGACCTATCGCATCCGGCTCTTCCATATACCACATAATCAAATGAGGACGTATATCTTCCGGCAACTTCAGCCAAGAGATCACGGAATCAGCACGATCTGAAAAGAAACCGATTTATCAAACGGCTTCCATATTGAAGGCTGGCCACTCGCCAAAGGCACCTCGCTACCGACAATAGAAGGAAGCGGTACGAACCCCTTGGCGTTCCGCCGTATTCCAAATAGGTTCTCCACCATAAAATCGCGGATCCGGTTTCCCATACGGTATGAGCTATCAAGCTCCGCGTCATAAAAGAAATTATTTACCAAACCATGGTGATCCGGATGCAATCCGGTAGCCATGCTATAATGATTCGGAAAGTCACGCTGGGATAACATGGGCGAAACGTGGAGCGAACCCCATTCGCCAAAGAATCCAGCGTCGGAGTATGAGCACGTGACGGATAGTCAGAGCGAAACCATCCATTGACAAAACTACGACATAACGATCCGATTGTTTTTTCGTTTGGCAACCGGTAAAAGCCAATGAGCAAAAATACAAAAAGAAACTAACGAGTAAGAACTCAATACGATTATTCCACATATCTTTAAATTAAAAAAGAGTCCACAAAGATAGTGAACCTCTTCTAATTATTAAATTTTATCTAATGAAAGATTTTTCTTTTTAGAAGATATACTTGATACCGAATTGCATCTGCCAACGAGACACATCGTTCAAATTATCCTTGAAGGTTTCGTCCAAATCTTTCGCCATCGTATACTTCAACGTATAGTTGTTCGCCGCACTCGGGCCTTGTCCTTTCGGGATCGTCAAGAACTGATATTGCTGATTACCCAAAACGGTTGTTTGTACCACACCCCAATTACGATTCAACAAATTCAAGAAGTTAGCGATATTGAAACTAAAAGCGCAAAGTATGTGAGCGACCATTCTTCTGGTAAATCTTTTATATCATGAGAAACGCTCAAATCCAATTGATTCGCAAATGGAGCGACAGCACCTGCGTTACGTTCGGCATACTCACCTCTATGTTTGCTCAAATAAGGATCTTGCTCTCGATAAAGGCATTCATCGCTTTCCATGCATCTTCTTGGCTATCGAAATCGCCCGGTAACAAATGATCTTTTACCTCGTCAAAATTCGCGGGATATACATCAAGTCATTGGAGAACCGAGAATCGCCATTCGCATCACCATTATAACAATAAGAATAACGGAACGGACGATAACGCTGATAAATCAAACCAAAACTTGTTGCCGCATATTTACTCCAGTTAGCCGTATAAGAAGCGGACAATAACAAACGACCATCAAAAAGAACCCTGCCGTATAGCCTACTTCTTCCGCATTTCCGTCCAAGGCCGCACGGTACTTCCAAGCGGAAGTCGCCACAGACGATGTTCCGTCTGTTACACCTCTAGACTGCCCGAAAGAGTAAGATCCATTCAAAATACAATCCCTTCAGGATTCCATCAACAAAGTTTTTCTGCAACAGGAAGGTCGTATAAAGCGAATGTCCTTTGCTGGTATTACGCAGCATCACGACATGATTCGCAGCCTTTTGATTTCCTTCTCTATCGCTATAATAGCCATTATAATATGGACGTGCATTACCCGCTCCACCGTCATTTACAAATTGCTCGGTCCGATACAATCCGATATTGTCATGATAAATAGCGTTAATGTCTTTTGAATAGCAACTCTACGGTAGCGACAACCATCACCAAACTTATAATCGGCAGCGATATTACTTTTTCCATAAGCTCGGATATTTAAAGTCCGGATCCGTAATCGCTATATCCGAACGTGTAGCGCTACCTTCAGCCGGTTTATAAGTATCCATATTTCCGGTGAAACCTAGTGAAGGTCTGCCGTCGCTAATGATATTGTCATTTTTATCCTTTACCGCCCGAACATTTAGGTCACCAAACAGAACACCATTGTTGCCGGCTTGATTACTGATCCATACATAAGGAGGAGTACCCGTGAAGAGTCCCGTACCACCACGTATCTGTAAGCTTCCATTCTCATCGTCAAACGGTTTGTGTAGTTAAAACCGAATCGAGGAGAAAACTGAGGTTTGGCGTTCGGATATTTAGAAACATCGATCTTGATGCCATCCCGATAGGTCTCGGCGGCGACTTTATCATTCGACTGCAAAAATCAGTCATAGAGAACGGAACATCGATACGTAAACCTAACGTCAAGTTCAATTTATCACTTACCGTCCACTTATCTTGGGCATACAAACCTAACTGGAATACATTTATCTCGGCGAATGGAAAATCATCCGTCATCGAATATCTTTGCGCATAGTATTGATACCCCTGTAGAAGAAGAGTTCGTTATACCGTCACATTGGAACCAAATCCAAAATCTTTTCGGATTAAACTCACGGATATCAAAATCCTTGTACACTTCCGTTATGAGCGGCCATGTATTGTTTTTGTAGCCAATACGTTGAACTTGAAATCATCGACAGAATTAAACACCCAAGAACCCGGATAGTTTTGAGCGAAACCATTCTTAAAGGCACGATAGTCACTTTGCGTTCCAACCGTAATCTGATGTTTGCCAAAATTCATCAAGAAGTTATCCTGTATCTGCCAGATATCAGTGTTCAACTGGTTATTATAGGAGTTTGCCTCGGTTCCGAAAGTTGTATAAGCATTGTTACCACCATCCAAGATATCCACTTTGCGGGGAAGTAACCGCCATCCGTATCGCGATAATCACGCAAACGGAATAACCGATCTTCAAATAGTTAGACATACGGTCATTAATGGTCGTATTCAAGTCGGCCATCCAAATATTGAAGTTATTATTCGTCCGGTAGAAAGAAGAAGAGAACGGAATAGCGAACGCATTCGGTCCACGTCCGTTATTCGGCGCACCGGAAGTAGAAGGGTTATTCGTATTAAACGATTTCAAATAATAATATTTTAAGCTCAACACATTATTTGAGTTGATATTCCAGTCTAAACGAGCCGTGATTCGATCCGCTTGAGTATTTGTCTTATTCACGTCGAATTTACCCGGATTATACCCAAGCTCATCACCTAAGAAATCAGATAAACCCTGCAAGACTGTCGCATCCGCCGCGGAATTAGCGGTCGTATAAGAAATCGGTTCCTCCTGGCGATCCATCTCACCATTGATGAAGAAGAATAACTTATTCTTAATGATCGGACCGGATAAACTGATACCGTATTGGTGATTAGAGAACTCTGAAACACCAATCGTCTCATCCCCTTCACACGATATCCCATCATAGACGGACTCTTCGTTGTACATATATACAGAAGCATGAACCTCATTCGAGCCGGATTTCGTTACGGAGTTAATACCCGCACCCGTAAATCCTCCATTTAGAACATCAAAAGGAGCGATCATCACCTGTACCTGCTCGAGCGCCTCCAAAGAAATCGGTTCCGTACCGGAAGCTCCAAGAGCAGAAGCCAGACCAAACGAGTTATTAAAGGAAGCACCGTCCACCGTTACATTATTAAAACGGTAAGAGACACCGCCAAAATTCTTACCGCTACTCATCGGAGTTAATTTCACGAAATCGTCCAAAGAACGGTTAATCGTAGGCAGCTTATCCATCTTCTCACGAGTGATGATTTCCTGCGCACCTGTACGACTTCCTGAAATAATGGGGTTCTTATCCGCAACCACGACTACCTCGTCGAGAGCTTGGGTATAATCCCGCATTACTACATTCAGTTTCAGATCCTCACCCAAAACCAAGTTTATTCCTGTCCGGCTCTCCGTATTGTATCCAATATAAAGAGAACTCTACCACATAAGGGCCTCCCGATACGAAGGTTGTTAAAAGAATAAGAACCATTCGGCTGGGTAATCGTGTAGTATTCGGTACCCGTTGGCGTATGCGTAGCCTTGATATTCACTCCGATCATCGCTTCCGATGATGTATCCGTGACTTTACCACTCATACTCGCCGTCGTCACCTGAGCATGTATGGATATTCCCACGCACAACAAAAAAGTAACGTTAAAAGTAGATAAGTTTTCCTCATACAAGAAGTATTTATATTTAAAATAATTATAACATTTTTTGTATATCGCCGCAAAGATAGGGATTAGATATCTCTTTTTTTGTCACAAACTATATATAATATTCATAGCATTAACATTCCTCACACAGATCTCCAGATTATTATTTTCAACCAACCACATCCATAATCCAACAATATGCAGGAAAAGCGTCTATAATTCTTTTAAATCACCGCCCAACAGGGAATGTTAGTTAAGAATCATCAAATTAAAAACTTCATAAAGAACCCTCTTGTTTTGCCAATACAAGCCATCCATCTCCGAATAAGGACATTACTCAATTCCGCCCCGTCACAGCAACTTCATGAATATGAAACAAGTATTAAATAAGAAACATACAATGATATTAAAAAATAACCCATAACTTTGCGAAAGTTTTTATTACATTAACTATTTTAAATTATGAGCAGACATTTACAGACGCTATTCCTTTTAGCTGTACTGAGTTTCTTGTTTGTCATCCCGACACAAGCGCAGGTAACAACAGCCAGTATGAGTGGAACAAAGTTATGTTTCAAGATGAACCCGTTATTGGTGCGACCGTTTTGGCGGTTCACGAACCTTCTGGGACAAATTATGGTACGATCACAAACGTTGACGGACGCTTTTCCTTACAAGGTATGCGTACAGGAGGTCCATACAAAGTTACGATCTCTTACGTTGGTTATCAATCTGCCGTTTATTCCGGCATTACCCCGCAATTGGGGAGAGAACTACAACTTGAATGTTAAGTTGAAAGAATCTTCCGAGACCTTGGACGAGATCGTAATCACAGCGGCGAAAAACGAAGTTCAATACGGAAAAGACGGGTGCGACAACCAATATCTCCTCGTCACAGATCACCTCTTTACCCACCATTAACCGTAGTATCTCCGATATCGCACGCCTTTTCTCCTTATGCCTCCGACATGAGTTTTGCCGGTGGCGATGGCCGTTCCACGAACTTTACGGTAGATGGAGCGAACTTTAATAACAACTTCGGCCTTTCGGATAATCTTCCCGGAGGCGGTAACCCGATCTCTATGGACGCTATCGAGGAAGTACAAGTGGTAATCGCCCCGTTCGATGTCCGCCAGACAAACTTCATTGGTGGCGGTATCAACGCTATCACCAAATCCGGTACAAACACATTCAAAGGTTCCGCTTACACTTACTTCCAGAACCAGAATATGCGAGGAAACTCAATCGATGGAGAAGACTTGGGCGCACGTGCTAAGGGAATCCAAAAACGATTTACGGAGCTACGTTCGGCGGTCCGATCATCAAGAATAAATTATTCTTTCGCCAATGTAGAAGTGGAAAACAACCGCAACAAGTGATCAAATGGAGAGCTCGTACTGAAGGAGAGCAACCGGACGAGAATAACTAGCATATCTCGCACTACACTCCGACATGCAAAAGGTATCCGATTTCTTAAGAGATAAATATGGTTATGATACAGGATCAGCCACGAACTTCCCCGCAGACGAAAAAGAATTTGAAATTGCTAGGTCGTATCGACTGGAATATCACGAATGGCCATAAATTGAGCGTACGGTACAACTATACAAAGAATACCGCATGGAACGCTCCTAACGCTAACTCTATGGATGGTGGTTCCGGCTCTCGTCTGTATAATACAAGCCGTGTAGGTTACCAATCCATGTCTTTGCTAACAGCATGTATTCCCAAGACAATAAAGTGTCTTCCGTATCCGCTGATTTGAACAGTCGCTTCTCTGATAAGATTTCCAATCAGTTACTTTTCACTTATACGGATATCGAGGGATATGCGGAACCAACTCTTCCCCTTTCCCTTCATTGATATCTTGGCAGGTAAAGATGCGGAAGGTAACCAAATTATGGAGCCTTATATGAGTGCCGGATATGAATTATTTACTTACAACAACGGCGTGAAGAACAAGATCACAAAAGTGTTATCGATAATCTTCACTTACTTTGCCGGCGACCATAAGATCACAGCTGGTATCAGTTTCGAGCACCAACTTGCTAGCAATGCTTATATGCGCAACGGCACGGGATATTATCGTTACAGCAGCTTAGATGATTTCTTGAACGGTGCCGCTCCTGAAACGTTCGCATGGACATACGGTTACAACGGTGTTTCCGACCCGAAAGCTCAGGTTACTTTTAACCAGATCGGATTCTACGCACAGGATGAGTGGAACATTCGCCCGAACGTGAAGTTAACTTATGGTATACGTTTCGATGATTTAATTTTCGACAATAGCGATCTTCAAAGAAACGACGCAATCTACGATCTTAATTTCGGAGGCAAACATATCGACACCGGCAAATGGCCTAAGTCTAGAATGCAAATATCCCCTCGTGTAGGTTTCGTTTGGGATGTGTTCAAGGATAATTCCTTAAAAAGTACGTGGTGGTACAGGTATATTTACCGGACGTTTACCCTTGGTATTCTTTACGAATATGCCGACAAACTCGAATATGGTACAAAATGCCGTAGTATTCGGCACAAAATATGAGAATGGAATTGCGGTAAGTCATGATTCCCGTCTGGATCAATTGGCTGGCGGCATGATTACGAATGTAGATGATGCGATCAAGAAATTCGGCCTTCCTACCACGATAGAGAATCCGGTTGCCGGTTCTAAGATCTCTGGCGTAAAGGACAACTTCAAGATGCCACAAATATGGAAAACCTCCTTGGCTGTAGATTATCAGCTCCCTACTTCCTTCCCATTATCCGTAACCGGCGAGTTCATCTATAACAAGAACATCAATGCCGTAACCCTTGAGAATATCAACATCAAGGACCCGTCAAATTGGGAACATTTTAACGGAGCGGATAACCGTTCGCTTGATTTATCCATCTGATTATACGTATGTATCCGGTAAGAATGCGGTTGTATTAACTAACACATCCAAAGGACATGGTTATACCGCCAATGTTACGATTAACGCTCAACCCGTAGAGGATTTGAACATGATGTTGGCTTATACGCACGGAGTCCAAAGAAGTTTCCGGTCTTCCGGGCAGCGACCCTGTATCTACATGGCAGGGAATGTTAACGATAGACGGACCGGATTTCGCGACCGTACAACGTTCACGGTATGTAGTGCCCGACAAGGTAATCGCAGCGGTCAATTATAATCTGCCCTTCCGCCATAAAGGTCTGCTCAGAAAAACAAGCTTAAATCTGTTCTATTCCGGTTATTCCGCTTCCGGATATAGCTTCGCTTATACAAAAATGATATGAATGGCGAAGGTATCAATAATGATATGATGTATACTCCGAAGGATGATAGTGAAATCAACTTCAAGAATGAAGCAGATAGAACCGCTTTCTGGAACTTCGTGTGCAGACCAAGATTCTTATTTAAAGAATCACAAAGGACAGTATGCTGAGGCTTATGCCGCTCGCGCTCCGTGGGTACACCGTTTCGACCTTCGTATAACGGAAGATTTCTCATTCAAGGCAGGTAAAACCGAACATCATTTCCAATTGAGCCTTGATTTCATGAATATCGGTAATATGATCAACTCGAAATGGGGTGTAATGAAGAACGCATCTTCTTCCAACGGTTGCCGTATCTTGAAATATGAAGGTATGGATGATAATAAGACTCCAATTTTCTCCATGTATAAGATCAATGGTGAATATCCGACCGAGACTTATTCTTATAACCGTATCTATACTGAATGCTGGAAAATGCAGGTTGGTATCCGTTACATCTTTAATTAATCAAGAGATATAACTCCATAAAAAAAAGGCGGGGAACAACTTTTCCCCGCCTTTTCTATTTCATCATATATCCTCTCCTCCTCGCAAGGCATCCGCTATATCTTGATGCCGCTGGGCTAATTCGTCCTCTCCGATCGCCCGGAAACCCTCCGCCAGATATTCGTGGGAAGCCGCATGTTTAGGTTTGATACTTACCGCCTGCTGGAAATCCAGAATAGCTTCATCGTAATATTTGAGCTTCAATAGGCATTTTCCACGGTTATAGCGGGCCTTAAAAGATTTCGGACTTAATTTTACCGCTTTGTTTAAACAAACCTGAGCGTCGTAGTCCTCACCTATATCCAATAAAGTAACCCCTTTGCGTACCCAAGCTTCCACATAATTCGGATTCAAATTCAAGGCTTTATCAAAACAACGAATAGCGGCATTCGCGTCATGGGCCTTCGTTATGCACTCGTTACCCATCAAGTAATATTCATGCGCATACTCTTTCTGGGTCTCACGAAGTGAATGCAATTCTTCCCTCAGAGCCTTAATCTGTGACTTTTGACTATTCAACGCTTGCAATTTCAAACGAAGCAGCCGTTGCACCATCGGATTATCCAATTCATTCCGTTTAGATACGGCGGCGGCAAAAGCCTCGACCGCCTCTTTCATATTACCCTGCCGAAAACCCTGAGCCGCCCGACCATATTGCAATTCCGCCTCGCTCTCTTTGATACTTTTCTCTATTAATGCTTGGTTTATTGAATATTTGGCTGAATTCTACGATCTCTTTCCGGATAAAGATATCCCGGGAAGAGATCTTGCTTTTTAGCACCAATCCTTCCAATGAAGTACAACGACTCAACGCCACATAGGTTTGTCCCCCGGCGAATACCCCTCCGGTCAAATCAACTACCACCCGGCTAAAAGTCAAGCCTTGACTCTTATGCACCGTGATCGCCCAAGCCAAACGAATCGGCAATTGTTCGAACGTACCGACAATCTCTTCCTCGATCCGTTTCTCTTTCTCGTTATATTTGTATTTATAATTTCGCCATGAGGTAGGTTCGACCAAATGCTCTACACCGCTCTCCAGCAAGACATAAACATTTCCATTCTCATCGATACCCGATACCATACCGATCGTCCCGTTCACCCAACGACGCTCATAATCATTATCGATAAAAATAACCTGCGCCTGTTCCTTGATGGATAAATTCAGCTGGGTAGGTAGTGAGGATTCCGGAAAATCCCCTCGATCTTTCCCACGGATACGTACTCTTCTCCGGGAAGCTCGGCCAACTTCTTCTCATTGATAAAATCAACCTGATCCCGGCGAGTGGCCAACGTGATATACATATCCTCATTCTGAGGCTCGAAAGACGGAAAATAACGACCGTTCAACGTATCCAACTCCTGTTTTCTAGCGGCATTATTACGAATCCGATCCAATATATTGATAAAAACAGAATCGGTCTGGCGATACACTTTTTGCAACTCGATCGGCACTAAATTAATGTCCTTGAACACACGAGCGAGAAAAAAGAAAGGGCTCGCATAGAACAAACTCAATATCTTTGATCCGACGGAACAACCGGTTCCAACTGGAAGACATCTCCCACGAACAATAGCTGCTTTCCGCCAAAAGGCAATCGCATATTACCGGAATAGACCCTCAAGATACGATCTACACAATCAATAATATCCGCCCTCACCATCGATATCTCGTCAATGATGATCAAATCGACCTCCGCGATAATTTTTCCGTTTCTCCTTCGGATACTTAAAAACTCAAAGATACGACCATGCGACAAACTTAAATCCGGATCATCCGGCAACATCGGCCGAAAAGGGAGCTTGAAAAAGGAATGCCAGGTAACGCCGCCCGCATTTATGGCCGCTATTCCGGTAGGAGCCAGCACCACATACTTTTTTTCGTATGATTGCAAATATACTTCAAAAAAGTAGACTTGCCGGTGTCCCCTGCTTTCCTGTCAGGAAAACAGACTGGCGAGTGTGGGTGATCAGTTGCAAGGCATCCTGAAACTCCTTATTGTTCGTGTCTAACTGAAAGTCCAAGTATATAATTTTAGATGAGACAAAAGCTATGAAAAATATATTTACAGATCCCACTCTAATAATATCCCTCAAAATATTTGGCAGTCTCCATAAAAATCACTTATTTTGTGATATCAAATTAATATCAAAAACAAATCATCATGAAAGCAACCGAAAAGACATTCAACGGACTGAGAATCTCGGGGTTTATTGCCCTTTTTCTCCTATTGGCTCTATCGGGGTCTCTGCTGCTATTTAATCGCAGGCACCAACGAGACTTGGGCGTAATCACCGGCACCGTCGGACTCTGCCTGTTAGTGGTTTGTTTATTGGGATTCATGGAAATCGAGCCCAACAATGCCCGAGAGTAATGCTCTTTTTTCGGAAAATATAAAGGGACAATTACTGATAACGGATTTTTCTGGGTTAATCCACTTTACAGCAAAAGAAAATCACGTTACGTGCCCGTAACTTAGATGTCCCTCCTATCAAGGTTAACGATAAGGTCGGTAATCCGGTTATGATCGGGGGGCCGTGATGGTATGGAAAGTCAAAGGATACTTATAAAGAACGATGTTCGACATCGATTCTTCGTCCATTAGTATCTCCTCGAATAAATCATTCATATCACTGGGAGAATCCTCTGAATTATCCCAACGAATGCAGAATTATGAGAATTTCGTGACAGATACAAAGTGACGCCGCCATCCGTAAGATCGCTGGCATGTATGCCTATGATTATAACGAGAGCAAAAGATCCCGTCACCTTACGATCCGATGACGGGGGTAGGTCGCTCAAAAACTGGAAAGAGGAATTAAACAGTCGTTTGGCGATAGCAGGCATTGAGGTATTGGAAGCTCGTATCAATTACTTAGCGTATGCTTCCGAGATCGCCGGAGTCATGTTACGCCGCCAGCAAGCGGAAGCCATTATCGCCGCAAGAGAACGGATCGTGGAGGGAGCGGTCAGCATGGTTCGACTCGCCTTGAACAAACTGGATCAAGACAATGTTGTGGAATTGGATGAGGAACGGAAGGCTGCGATGGTTAGCAACCTGTTGGTAGTCCTTTGCGCTGACGAGGCAGCGCAACCTGTCGTAAATACCGGGACCCTACATCATTAATGTAAGAATTTAATATTAATACTAGTATATGGCCAAAAAAGATAATACTGTCAAAAAGCTTCATCCTTCGGGTGGACGCTGATATGATGGAAGCTATCGAAGCTTGGGCTGCGGACGAATTTCGCAGCACCCATGGCCAAAATCCAGTACATTCTGGACCCAAGCCTTACGAAAGGCAGGACGGTTGAAAGAAGAAAGACTGCCCCGGCCACAAAACGACGACAAGTCATAAAAAAGCCTGATCTTTCGATCAGGCTTTTTTATTTTTTAACGGCTAATGAACAGCCAAGCATCTTTATACTTTTCTATTTTTCGAAGTGTCGCCATGTAGCTCTCGGCATCCGCCCGGTTATTAAACTTATCCGCATAAATACGATATTTACCATCACGAACCACCTTGCTTACATTCTTACATTGCGTACGGTCTACACCGGATATATACTCATTCGCCTGCTCCTCTGTCGGGGAAACTCGCTATTACGATATGATACATCTTTTTTCGTCGCCACGAGTTCCGCTTTCGGAGCGGGGAAGCGACTTCTTTCGCTTACCTCAGGGGCAGAAGGCGCTTTGGCAATCTCAGTCTCCCTTAGTCGCTTCTATTTTGGGAGTTACCTCCGCTACCATCTCGTCCACTTGAGATATTTGAATTTCCTCCGGCTGAGAAATAGGTTCCTCGAACCTATAATTTATCATCTCCGTAGGAACAAAAACTAGCTGTATAAGCGGACAGGTTTACTTTTTCACCGGAGTTGAAACCACAAAGAATAATGCGACAGCAGCAGCTGACGCCGCGACAACCCGGATCAACTTACGACTAACCGGGATATAGAACACATCTTTCTTTTTCTTACCCGTAAGTAAAGCAACCTCTTCCCGCTCCTCCTCCAACGATCGCAAAACCGGAAAATGAAACGATGATAAACCATACGAATCCGCATTGAATACCCCCAGAATCGCCCGGCGTAAAAATGGTCTGCCCTTCCTCCTATAGAGAAAGTCCCGATTCGCCCCCAATGTTATCCGCTTGTCTTGTTCCAAAGAAACATTCAAAAGCCTCGATATCCTCTTCCAGCATCAACTGAGCTTTCCGGTAATCAACGCCATACGTCTGCATATATGACTCGCAAAAGCAAAGCCGTCTGTATGCTGTAGCGTGACATTAAACATAACCTCTTTACGCATCGGCCGGAACAAATGTTCCTCTTCCTGATACGTCGCCGGCAAAGTTTGCAGCACGAAACCACCAAACTTCGGCAAGATCACACAATCGTGCGTCAGCAACAAGCGTTCAATATGTGTTATTATCCTTAACATAGAGACAAAGGTAAATATCTTTATAGAAAATAACAAAAAAGAGCACTTTTTTCCCTTTGAAATGACCCGGAAAATTATATGCATGACATTCTCATTTCAAAAATCCACATGACACCCATATAGTCATCCGACCCCTCCATACTGGTCGCTAATTGATTTTGAGACATTATCCATATTGTAATCCAACTCTTCCGATGGATACATCCATCTTAACGGCATTTTATCAGAAGGTATATTCCTATTCGATTTCGGATTTATCGGAATATTCGGTACACCTGTCCTACGATATTCAAAGAAAGCATTGTAAGGTGTTTGAAGAAACGTCAATATGTACTTTTTGCCAAATAATCTGACTCAACTGTTCTTGAAAATCACTAGCGAACTTAGCGCCTTGGTTTCCGAGATATTCTTGAATATAGGCATCTGTTATTTTTCGATTATGATGGAACATAACATCATCGGGGGGTATTATCCGCCACAAACCGCATTGAAGAACGAACGCCTTCCTCATAATACTCTTTGGGACTTTTTTGAGATAAAACCTCTCAGAGCCATCTCAGCCAGTATAAAATTTTGTTCTTGATAACTCAAGAAAATACAGGCTCGCCCTCCGGCAGTTCCTCGTAGCGATCATTTATTTGAGAAACAGTTCCCCCACTCACAAAAGTCAAGATCTCAGACTCCGGTAAGGTCGGGTCAACTCCACCATAAGCATCCCATTCCGAGGGATCCAACTTGGCCTCTTCTGAGCTCGGTGTCGGTTTCGCATAATAAAATAAACGATAATCTTTCAAGGCTTTCAATTTATCAACAAAAAAGATTAGTCATCCTGTCATTATTCACAAAACTATTAATTTCCTTAAAATAAGGATATTTCTGTCCAGCCTTATTAGAGTACACAACTTGGAAATTATCCGCACTCGACTCAAAAACAGGTCTGTTATTGATAATCTCATTGATTCTTTCCCGAACCTTTAAATCCGGATCATCGACCTTTTTATACAAATTAAAAGCAACTTCAATTGCATAACATTCACAGCCTTACGCCATTTCGTCACATCCCTCCATAAATATAATCACCCTCAAAATTAGTACCAGCACTAAAGAGACGGTCCGCCTCATCCAATTCATTCAAATAACCCGAGAAAAACATCTTTTTTTTGAGAGTCATATTTCGGGAAATACACCTCTTCATCCTCAGCTCTCAAAGCTTCAGAATAAGGTATGTCCCCCACTTGCATTGTCAAATTGAAGAAAAACCCGTACGAAATGAGACAACAATGCAGTATAGAGTTTTTCAACTCATCATTCGTCGCAAAATCAATCATCTTCGAGGCATTCCGCAAATCTCTCAAAGCATCATAATTCGCTCCCACCCAACAAATTGAATGCCAGATCTATATCATTAGCCTCTGTCCACGACAAATACTTAGCTAACAATTCATCCCGGATAAAATCCTTTCCATTCCCATTTTTATAAGTGGTAATATCACGTAACAGTTCTGTTGCCAACATCGCAGATGTTACTTTGTTAGTTGAGTCGGGATTTGTATTTACGCTTTCGAAATCATCACATCCAACCATACCCAACAAAACCAGTCCGCATATCAATATATTTTTAATTTTCATACGTTTAGCTTTTAAAAAATTCAACTTTTAAGTTTACACCTACATACCTTATAGACGGAGAAATATATCCTCGCCCTCAATATCCTCTAAAGCCATCCGGATCCGAGAATCTAAAATCTTTTGGTCAACACAAATAAGTTCTGTCCGATAAAGCCGACATAACAGCTATTCATACTTAACTTACTAATAAACTTCTTCGGCAAATTATATCCGATTGACATTTCCCTCAATTTCAAGAACGTCTTTTTCTGAACTAATTTATCTGATTATTATGGCTGCTTCTACAAAATCCTCATAAGAAGTCTCTCGATATCATTCGGAGCGAATACCCGCGCATTCGATGTAATCCTGCCATATTGATCATATTTGACCTCGCCTGATACAATCTTGACACCTTCACCCACATAATTTTTCTTGCCATTCACCACCTCATCATATCTCCATTGATTGTCCGTATCCGGATGAGCGCCGGTTTCAGCAATACGTAACTGAACGGAAGTAATACTGA
>VOFK01001912.1_pt1 | contig 29540 bp, 48 predicted proteins | sample 5384121 | NCBI WGS metagenome assembly VOFK01 (sample SAMN12384730, study PRJNA508395) | human gut metagenome | isolation source: healthy gut J | host: Homo sapiens | reverse complement strand
TCAGTGCTGATTTCAGTTGTGTTATTGCTGGGCCACTGCTTGACTACTGGAGAGAACTTCACAAAAAGCAGGTTATGTAGAAGTATCTACCCAATTATCTTAAGCAGACACCTCTGGGAGACATCCGGACACTGGGATCACTATAAAGACAATATGTACACAACACAGATCGATGGAGAGGACTTTGCAATTAAGCCAATGAACTGTCCGGTGGAATGCTTGTATACAAAAAGCAGAACCGCGTTCATATAAAGATCTTCCGCTTCGTGTCGGAGAACTCCGGATTGGTTCACCGTCATGAAAAAAATCTGGTCAGTTACATGGATTAATGCGTGTACGCTGTTTTACACAGGATGATGCACATATCTTCATGATGCCGGAACAGATCCGTGACGAGATTAAAGGTGTTGTAGCTCTGATCGATGAGGTATATCAGCTGTTTTCAGATTCAAATATCATGTAGAACTTTCTACTCGTCCAGATGACAGCATGGGAAGCGACGAGGATTGGGAGGTAGCAACCGATTCTCTCCGCGCAGCTTTAGATGATCTTGGACTTGATTATGTAGTCAATGAAGGCGACGGCGCATTCTATGGCCCTAAAGATTGATTTCCATCTTGGAGATTCCATCGGAAGAACGTGGCAGTGTGGTACCATCCAGCTTGACTTCCAGCTGCCGCAGAGATTCGAGCTGGAATACACAGGAGCAGACGGAGAGAAACATCGTCCAATCATGATCCACCGTGTTGCATTTGGATCTATCGAGCGTTTTATCGGTATTTTGATTGAGCATTTTGCAGGTGCTTTCCCAACCTGGCTTGCACCGGTACAGGTAAAGGTTCTGCCAATCTCAGATAAACATCTGGAATATGGACAGAAAGTACTGGATACATTGAATGCGGCAGGTATCCGTGCAGAAATCGATACACGTGCAGAGAAGATCGGATACAAGATACGTGAGGCACAGATGAAGAAGATCCCGTTTATATGCTGGTTGTCGGAGCAAAAGAAGAAGAGAAGAAAATCTGGTATCTGTAAGAAGCAGATTCGCAGGAGACGAAGGACAGAAGAGCCTGGATGAGTTCGTGTAGCATCTGTTACAGAAGAGATTGCAACAAGAGCAAGACGTGAAGTCGTAAAAAAGAAGAAAAAACTAATTTAGTTTTACAAATGTATAAAAAAAAGAGAACTGGCATAATATATCTTGAAGTTTGAAAGGAGGATATATTATGCCAGATTTAAGATGTACCGTACAGACTTTTGTACACAACCAGAATTATTACTGTAATCTTGACAGTATCGTAGTAGGGAGGAAATTCCGCAAAAAAAGCAGATGAGACAAGCTGTGACAGTTTTGAAGAGCGAAAAGGTGGAAACTCCTATTCGAATGCATACTCGGACATGGCGGGAAAAAGAAGCATCTGCCAAGAGTGACGTGGATTGTAAGGCAACAGACTGTATGTATAACAAAAGAATGTCAGTGTCATGCAGGAAAGATCAGTGTAGAAGGCGGGAATGCCTGTCACTGTCAAGAGACGGAATGCGCGACGTTCAAATGTGGATGTGCGTAATCTTTGGAAGAAAAAGATGCGCAGGTCATATGTATACGATCAGTGAATAAAAAGGTACAGATAAAGAAAAAAAGTGTGAAAAACCGGAATAAAGCTTAAGAATAAGTTTTTACTCCGGTTTTTGTCGTATCAAAAGTATGTTGACGTAGATTTACAGTGAGGGTATAATAGCTTTATATGCCAAAACTGGCAGGGAAGAAGAGGATTTCATGAACAAAGAAGAGAATACATACTATAAAAACAGTCCCAAGTTTGGCAGAAAGGACCGTCCAAATTAAGACAACAATTTAACCGTGGAATGACCTATTTCCTGGTAATTGTTGCCTGTATTCTGGTTTATTTTTGCCATGCTGAGGGTAGAAGCGATTTCGAATACACTGTCAAAGATCCTGTCGATTTTAAAGCCTGTATTGTATGGATGCGGGATTGCGTATCTTCTGAATCAATCGTGAAGAGCGTAGATGCATATCTGGTGCCGGTGCTGGAAAAGCACATGAAGAAAGAAAAAAGCGAAGAAAGGTTTCCAGAAGTATAGGAGTGATCGTGGCGCTGGTTGTATTGATTACGGTTGTATCGACATTGATCAATATGCTGATACCGGAACTGATCACAAGTATCCGTAATCTGATATTTACACTGCCGGCGCAGATTAATCAGCTGGTAAAAGAGATCAATAATATACAGTTGGATGATTCGACCACGACAGCAGTATTGAAAAAATGCAATGAACGAAGCTTCGGCAAGTCTTCAGAAGTGGATGCGTACGGATCTGTTGGATAAGGTGAATGAAGTGATGACGCATCTGACGGTTGGTCTGTATACATTGATTATGGAAATGTTCCATGCGGTGATCGGAGTGATCGTATCGGTGTACATTTTATTTGGAAAAGAGACATTTATTAATCAGAGTAAAAAGCAACTTATGCGATTTTTCCTGCAGAACGATGCAAACCTGTTGATTCATATCGCAGTAAAGACGAATGAGATATTCGGTGGATTTATCATTGGAAAGATGATAGATTCGGATCATTATCGGAATTCTGTGCTTTATTGGTACATCGCTTTTGAATATGCCGTATGCAATGCTTGTCAGCGTGATCGTAGGGTGACGAATGTAATTCCGTTCTTCGGACCGTATATTGAGCAATCCCGAGTGCTGTCCTGATTGCGCTGGCAGATCCGATGAAAGGGATATATTTCCTGATATTTATACTGTTGTTACAGCAGTTTGACGGAAATATCCTGGGACCAAAGATCCTTGGCAATTCTACGGGACTGTCTGCATTCTGGGTAATCGTATCAATCCTTCTTGGGGGCGGATTGTTCGGAATTCTTGGTATGTTGTTTGGAGTGCCGACGTTTGCGGTTGTCTATTATATTATAAAACTCCTTCTGGATAACCAGCTGGAGAAAAGAAACTGCCGACAGATTCGGACTGCTATAACGGGGACAGTTATGTAGACAATGACGGTACATATTTTCAAAAAAAGATGACGGGGCAGAAACAGAAGAACAGAAAATAGAAAAAAATAAAAGAAGAAAAAGGGGAATAAGATTATGCCGATCAGAGTGCAGAATGATCTCCCGGTCAAGGAGATCTTTAGAGAGTGAAAATATATTTGTAATGGATGAACACCGTGCAACACATCAGGATATCCGTCCGATCAAAATTGGACTTTTTGAACCTGATGCCGTTAAAAAGAAGAGACAGAACTGCAGATATTACGTTCACTGTCTAATACACCACTTCAGGTAGATGTGACATTTGTTGCAGTAGCTTCACATCAGTCAAAAGAATACGTCAAAGAGTCATTTGAACAAATTCTATCAGACGTTTGATGAAATCAAAGACCGGAAATTCGACGGATTCATCATCACCGGGGCACCGGTAGAACGAGATGCCGTTCGAAGAAGTGGATTACTGGGACGAACTGACACGCATTATGGACTGGACAAAGACAAATGTCGTATCAACATTGCATCTTTTGCTGGGGAGCTCAGGCAGGAATGTATTATCATTATGGAATCGATAAAGTCCAGCTGGATAAGAAGGCGTTCGGTCTGTTCTGGCAAAAGTGCTAAACCGTAAAGATTCCATTGGTACGTGGGTTTGATGATGTATTCCTGGCACCACATTCCGTCACACAGAGAACTCCACTGGATAAAAGTTGCGCGCAGATAAAGAGAATCACGATTCTGGCTGAATCGGATGAAGTGGGTCTCTTTCCTTGCGATGGCACAGAATGGACGCCAGATATTCGTGATGGGACATCCCGGAATATGATCGTGTGACACTGGATGGAGAGTATAAGCGCGATAAGAGCAAGGGACTGTCGATTGAACTTCCGAAAGAATTATTATCAGGACGATGATCCGGAGAATGGGCCATTACTACATGGAGAGCAACAGCCAATAATTTATATACTAATTGGTTAAATTATTAGGTGTATCATCCAGCCATATGACCTGAAAGGGACACCAGATTTTTACCTGAAATAGGGCGTTTTCAGGGAATTTGTGAGTCAGGTTGAAGAAATGAAATGACAACAGGAAAAGCAGACAGTATTAAATAAGTTAGCCAGAAAAGCAGAAAATACCAAGGCAGGAACCAAGATTAACTTGAAGTTCATTACACAGAGTGTTATAATATCAAAAAATATTGTAGGCAAAAGACTCCGAGGGATGGAATATCCCCGAGTCTTTTTGCATATAAAAGGAATAAGGGAGGAAAAGAGGGTGCTTGGAATTTATTGGACATTCAATCCATAATAAATGGAATTCTCGTCTGGGGATGGGCAATGATCATTCTGCTTTGCTTGGTACACATATTTATATGACAGCCAAGACAGGGATTTATCCAGCGTTTTACCATTACAAAGGAATCATGGACTGTCTGTGGAAAAAGATACGAAGAAATATATTCATAATCTGGATACAAAAGATGACACACTCGGCGGTACCGGTAGTGAATGATAAACAAGTAAAAACTTCTTGACAAAATAACTTTGATACAGTAAAGTATAACCATAACAAAAGCAAACCGTTGAAAAAGAGAGAGTAGCTTATACCATGACATCCAAGAGAGCAGCAGGTGGTGTGATTGCTGTATGAAGTTGATAAGTGAATGGCCTTTCGAGGGCAGTCTGAAATCAAGAATTATTCATAAAGAGAGTATGGCTTGTCGGGAACCGAACCCGTTATCAATCAGGAGCGTATGTTAGTACGTGAGAAAGTGGACGAATCGTCAATTTGAGTGGTACCGCGATAATAATGAGTTTTATTACCGTCTCAAACCTTTTGGTTTGGGGCGGTTTTTATTTTGTCTAAAGACGGACGTTATCGATGAAAGATTTTCTCTCCTAACAGAGGGGCTGGCAATTGCAATCTGGACAACAACAATATTTCAACAGGAAAAGGAGAAAAAAGATTATGAAAAAAAAATGGTAACAGTATTATTAACAGCGGCAATGATGGCAAACATGCAATGGCAGCAGGATGTGGAAATCATCCGATTCCGAAGTGACAAGAAAGAGTCTTATACCATCGGAATTGGAGCAGTTTGCAGAGCATGGCTCTCTGGATAACTGCAGGGAAGGTTTCTTAAAAGGACTGGGGAGGACAGAAGGAATCAAAGAAGGCGACAACCTGACAGTAAAATATAAAAAATGCAGCGGCAGATATGGGGAACTGCAAAACAGATTTCCGACAGCCTGGTATCCGATAAAGTAGATCTGATCTGCGGAATCGCAACACCAAGTGCACAAAGCGCATACAACGCAGCAATGGATGCAGGTATCCCGGTCATCTATACAGCAGTTACAGATCCGGTTGCAGCAGAGCTTGCAGATAAAGATGGAAAGCCGGTAGGAGAAGTAACCGGAACATCTGATAAACTTCCGGTAGAAGCGCAGCTGAAAATGATCCGTGAGGTGCTTCCGCAGGCAAAGACGATCGGAATCCTGTATACAACAAGCGAAGCAAACTCTGTATCAGCAATTGAAAGAATATAAGAGCCTGGTTAAGAAATATGATTTCGAACTTGTAGAAAAAGGAATCACAACAACGGCAGATGTATCCCTTGCGGCAGATGATCTGTTAAGCAAAGTAGACTGCATCTGCAACCTGACAGACAACACCGTAGTTGCGTCTCTTCCGACTATCCTGGATAAGGCAAATGAAAAAGAAAATCCCGGTATTCGGAAGTGAGATCGAGCAGGTGAAAATCGGATGTCTGGCAGCCGAAGGACTTGACTATGTAGCACTTGGAAAACAGACAGGTAAGATGGCAGCAAAAGTATTAAAAGGCGAAGCAAAGGCTTCTGAACAGAACTTTGAGACGATCACAGAGCCTGGATTCTATGTAAATAACAAAGTAGCAGAGAATCTTGGGATCACAGTACCGGAAGATCTTGCAAATAATGCAGTAGAAAGTTTTGACGAGATTACAGCAAGAATAAGCCGGAAAGGGCAAAAACAAAGAGAAACGTCTGAGACAGACAAAAATTGGGAGGCATTTTTTTTCATGAGTTTCATTACATCGATATTAGAACAGGGGCTGATCTATGGAATCCTGGCATTGGGGATTTATATCACATATAAAATATTAGACTTTCCGGATCTTACGGTGGATGGAAGTTTCCCTCTGGGGCAGCGATCACAGCTGCCCTCCTTACAAAGAGGAATGAATCCATACATCACGCTGGTTCTTTCATTTCTGGCCGGAGCAGTTGCGGGAATCTGTACCGGACTGATCCACGTGAAGTGTAAAGGTCAGAGATCTTCTTTCGGGAATCATAATGATGACAGCACTGTGGACGATCAATCTTTTACATAGCGGGAACGGCCAATGTGCCGTTGTTTTCACAGAAGACTATTTTTAAAAAATGACCTGATGGATAAGATCATCCCGGATGCACTTTTGTACCATATTCAACATTGATCATTATCCTGGTGCTTGCAGTGATCTGTAAAGTATTGCTGGACCTTTATCTGAATACAAAGTCCGGATTTCTGTTAAGAGCCGTTGGGGACAACGACGTACTGGTAACATCTCTTGCAAAAAAGATAAAAGGCAATATCAAGATCCTTGGACTTGCAATCTCAAACGGCCTGGTAGCGTTGGCCGGATGTGTGTTTGCACAGGAGGAGCGAGTATTTGAAATTTCAATGGGAACCGGAGCAATGGTCATCGGCCTTGCAAGTGTGATCATTGGAACCAGCATTTTCCGTAAACTGACGTGCTGCGTACGACAACAGCAGGTACTGATCGGTTCAATCATTTATAAAGCCTGTGTGGCAATTGCACTCCGTAATTTTGATCCGCAGGCAATGAAACTGGTAACAGCAGTTCTGTTTCTGATTGTACTTATCATCAGTATGGAGAGAAAGAAGAAGGTGAACACCAATGCTTGAGTTAAAAGAATTCATAAATATTACAATCCGGGAACCGTAAATGAGATGTGTCTGTTCCAGAATTTCAACCTGACGATCGACAATCAGGGGAGTTCGTATCTGTTGTGGGAAGTAACGGTTCCGGAAAGACTTCCATGTTGAATATTATCTGCGGAAGTATCCCGGTGGAGGGTGGACAGATCCTGATCAATGGATCCGATATCACAAAAGCAGAAAAGAATTTAAAAGGAACCAGAGAATCGGCCGTGTCTATCAGAATCCCGCAATGGGAACCTGCCCGAGCATGACCATTCTGGAAAATATGTCTCTTGCAGACAATAAAGGAAAGGTATTCGGTCTTTCCAGAGGAACGAACAAAAGTCAAGAATTGAGTATTACAGAGAACAGTTAAGCCAGCTCGGACTCGGTCTGGAAGATAAGATGGACGTCAAAGTCGGTGCATTATCCGGCGGACAGCGTCAGGCAATGGCACTGTTAATGTCCACTATGACACCAATTGAATTTTTGATCCTTGATGAGCACACAGCTGCGCTGGATCCAAAGACAGCAGAACTGATCATGGAGCTGACCGATATGATTGTAAAAGAAAAAAGAATCTTTACAACGATCATGGTTACACATGACTTAAGATATGCGATCGAATATGGCAACCGTCTTGTGATAATGCATCAGGAAATGCGATCCTGGATAAAAAAGGAGAAGAAAAAAGACAAGATGTCGGTAGATGATATCCTGGCGTTATTTAATGAAATCAGTATTGAGTGTGGCAACTAAAAGATGTTATACTGAATATGCCAGTAAAAAAAGCACAGCTTTAAAGGCTGTGCTTTCTTTTTGTGGCTGCCGGATACAAAAGAGAAGGATCCGGTGATAAAAAAGAAATGTATAAAAAATACAAAGAATATAAGAAAGAGGACATACACATGGCAAAAAGAATTGCGAAATTTGAAAAGGTAAGTTTTGAACAGTTTAAAGGAGGATACACAGATGCGATCGGAGAAGCTTCCGATGAGCAGATCAGGGAAGTCTATGATTCCTTAAAACTTCCAAAACGCGCAACAAAAGGATCCGCAGGATATGATTTTTTATGCGCCGGCAGCCATCACTTTAAAACCGGGAGACGGCGAAGATTCCAACCGGAATCCGTGCGAAGATGGAAGATAACTGGGTGCTTCAGTGCTATCCAAGAAGCGGTCTGGGATTCAAATTCCGCCTGCAGTTGAATAATACAGTAGGAATCATCGACAGCGATTATTATTATTCAGATAATGAGGGGGCATATTTTCGCAAAGATCACCAATGATACAAATGAAGGGAAAAACAGTGGAAATTCCGGCAGGAACGGGATTTATGCAGGGAATCTTCATGGAATATGGAATTACGGTAGATGATGAAGTGGAAGAGATAAGGAACGGTGGATTCGGCAGCACGACAAAATAGCCGGAAATGACGGATTCTGCATGAAATATTAAGAACCGGGGCATACTGGAAAGTATAGTCTATGTATATAAGAGGTGAGAAGGACATGACGCGTCAGGAAATCCCGGTTTTTAAGACAAGAGAAGAAAAATGTAGCATATATGAACGCAACACTCCCGATCCGGGAAAGCTTTGACCTCATCCAGAGGGATCTGCTGATCGGAGGAAGGGTTTCTTTTTTTTTTATTTTGTAAATGGGTTTTACGAGCGAAGAGACGATGTTGAAGATTATGGATGCACTTCTGAAGGTGAAGGAAGAAGAGATGCCAGAGGATGTGTGGGAGTTTGCCAACGCATGCATTCCATACGTTGAGGTTGAAGTGTTGTTTGATTTTGATCAGATATTGAAAAAGTCTGCTGTCAGGGGTGAAACATGCGTATTTATTGACGGATACCGGGCATGTATTGTGATCGACTGCAGGACATATCCGGTAAGAAGTGTGGAAGAACCGGATAAAGATAAGTCCCTCCGAGGTTCCAGAGACGGTTTCGTAGAGACACTCGTATATAATACGGCAATGATGAGAAGAAGAATCCGTCATCCGGCGCTGATCATGGAGATGATGGAAGTCGGGGGACAGTTCCAGAACGGATGTGGCACTCTGCTACATGGGAGACAGGGTAGACAAGGAACTGTTGAAAAATGTACGTGACAAGAGCCGAGTGTGGATACGGATGATCTGCGGATGAACCAGCAGAGTCTGGCGGAATGTCTGTTCAGACGGAAATGGTACAAGCCATTCCCGAAGTTCAAGTTCACCGAGCGTCCGGACACGGCATCGGCATGTCTTCTGGAGGAAAAGTCGTAATTCTGGTAGACAATTCACCATCTGCGATGATAAAACTTCCGACATCGATCTTCGACATGATCGAAGAGGCAAATGATTATTATTTTCCGACACTGACCAGTGTCTATCTGAAAATATCCAGAACACTGATCAATCTGATGACGATATTTCTGACGCCGGTCTTCCTGCTTTTTATGCAGAATCTGAACTGGCTTCCGAAAGTGTTTGCATTTGTGGCAGTCAAGGATACAGTGAATATACCGTTGATCTATCAGCTTTTGATGCTGGAAGTAGCGATCGACGGTCTGGAGGCTTGCGGCACTGAATACGCCAAGTATGTTAAGCACCCGCTCAGTGTGATCGCCGGTATTGTGATGGGAGAATTTTCGGTAGCATCGGGGTGGTTTAACAGCGAAGTCATGTTATACATGGCCTTTGTGGCAGTAGCCAATTATACACAGCCGAATTTTTTGAACTTGGTTATGTTTAAAATTCATGCGTCTGGCATTACTGGTATTGACCGCATTATTTAATTGGTGGGGATTCGCACTGGGCTGTATTCTGGTGGTGTGCGATCTGCTTTAATAAGACGCTTTCCGGAAGAAGTTATCTGCATGTGAGCCTGAAATAATGTAATGTGAAAAGAGGCAATGAATGTGTACACAAAAAATAAGAAAATGATATAATAATTTTTATACTAAAGTGAGTATATAAGAGAAGAAGTATACAAAAAGAATATGCAAGAGAAAGGCAGCGATACAAATGAATCACAGAGACGAAAGACTCGGAAGTGCACCGCTGGGGAAACTGATGTTTTCTCTGGCGGTTCCTTCTGTGGCGGCACAGCTTATCAATGTGCTTTTATAATATAGTAGACAGAATTTACATCGGTCATATTCCGGGATATGGAGATGTGGCACTGACCGGCGTTGGGGTAACATTTCCCATCCTTACGATGATCTCGGCATTCAGTGCATTTGCAGGAATGGGAGGCGCACCGCTTGCGTCAATCCAGCTTGGAAAAAAGAATAAACAGGGAGCGGAGCAGATCCTGGCAATTCGGCAGGACTGCTGATCATTTTTCTGTGATTCTGACGGCGTTCGTTTCGATATGTAAGACACCAATCCTTTATGCATTCGAGCAAGTGATGCAACGATTGTCTATGCAAGAGATTATATATCTATCTATCTGATCGGAACGATCTTTGTACAGCTGGCACTTGGGTTGAATGCATACATCAGTGGACAGGGAGAAGCGAAGACGGCGATGTTGTCGGTACTGATCGGAGCGGTCTTGAATATCTGTCTGGATCCGGTGTTTATCTTCGTGCTGCATCTGGGCGAGGGGCGGAATCGCAACCATTTTGTCGCAGGCGGTCAGCGCGGCATGGGTGGTACATTTCCGACTTCAGAAAAGACTGTGATGCACCTGTCGCTAAAGAATATGCGCCTGAGAGCGGATGTGATCAAGATGATCGCCGGACTTGGAATCTCGCCGTTCATCATGCAGAGTACGGAAAGTCTTTGTGACGATCACGCTGAATACAGGACTTCAGAGATACGGCGGAGAGCTGTATGTTGGTTCGATGTCGATCCTGATGAGTATCATGCAGTTGATCACAATTCCGGTGCAGGGGATTACACAGGGAATCCAGCCGATCATCAGTTATAATTACGGCGCAGGAAATAAGAACGTGTGAAGGATACGATGAAACGGATGATCCTGGTATGTCTGGCAGGAACGCTTTTACTTGCAGGCGTTGCAATCCTTACCGCAGATTTATACCGGATTATTTACGAATAATCAGGAACTGTTGAAACTGACATGCCAGGTTATGCCGGTTTATTTTCTGGGAATCTCATTTTTGGAATCCAGTGTGCGTGCCAGACATCGTTCATTTCACTGGGACAGGCAAAGGTGTCGCTGTTCATTGCGCTTCTCAGAAAGATTATTCTGTTGATCCCGCTTGCAATTATTTTGCCAAAATTCATGGGGGTGATGGGAATCTACCGTGCGGAGCCAATCGCAGATGTAATCTCCGTTGTGACGACAAGTGTTGTATTTATCTATACGATGAAAAAAGTTTTGCGTAATATGTAAGACAATGGTAAGATGAAAGAGACTTGAGGATGAGGAGGTTTTCAATATGAGTGAATATGTAATAACCATCAACAGTACATCTGATCTGCCAAAAGAGTGGGTGTGGGAAAAAGAAAAATCCCGGTAGTTCCTCTGAACTGTACGATCGGCGGGAATACTTACCGTGATATGTATGATCTGTCCGCAGATGAATTCTACGGCATGTTAAGGGCCGGGGAGATGGCAGTGACATCACAGCCAAGTCCGCAGGCGCAATCGATATGCTGGAACCAATCCTGAAAGAAGGAAAAAGATATCCTGCATCTTAGTTTTTCATCAGGACTTAGCGGTACATATAACAGCATGTGTATAGCAACAGAGAGAACTGCAGGAAAAATATCCGGAAAGAAAGATCGTTGTGATCGATACGCTCTGTGCAAGTCTGGGAGAAGGACTGATTGATTATAAAGCACTGGAACTTCAGAAAGAAGGAAAGAGTCTGGAAGAAGTTGCACAGTGGGTGGAAGAGAATAAATTAAAAATCTGCCATTTCTTTATGGTAGAAGATCTGAATCATTTACAGAAAGGCGGACGTATCTCGAAGACGGCAGCAGTTCTTGGAACGATGGTGCAGATCAAGCCGATCATTTATCTGGATAATGAAGGAAAACTTCAGATCATCAAGAAAGAACGTGGCAGAAAGAAAGCAATGAATAAGATCGTGGATATGGCAATCGATGCATGCGAAGGAAAGGTGCCGGACATGGTGATGATTCCGCACGGCAACTGTCCGAAGAAGGATGCAGAGTATGTAGCGGAGCTGGTGCGTAAGAAAATGGGAGTAACGAATATCATGATGAATGATATCGGCACTGTGATCGGCGGTCATACAGGGGCCGGGAATGGTTGCGGTAGTCTGCATGGGAGTGCACAGATAATAAAATTTCAGAATGCAGAATATAAAAACTGAGATAATAAAAAAACTTGAAAAAAGATATTGACAGATGCAGATACATATGGTAAATTATATGTTGCGTAAGGCAAAAAAAGAAAGTAGAGTATCCACTCTCACCTTAGCGCAATCGGGCGACTAACGGTTTGATATTGAGTATAATACAGATTTGATTATAGATCTGATGATACAGATATGCAAGTGGATAGTCTCGAACTATTCACTTATTTTATATTTTATGATGGAGGTGCACGACAATTAGCGATTTAATGATTAACGGGCAGATTAGAGACAAAGAAATTCGAGTGATTGGAGAAAACGGAGATCAGTTAGGTATCATGTCCGCAAGAGAAGCTATGAAGCTTGCTCAGGAAGCAGATCTGGATCTTGTGAAGATTGCTCCAAAGGCTCAGCCACCTGTTTGCAAGATTATCGACTACGGTAAGTACAGATATGAACGCAAGAAAGAAAAAGAGGCTAAAAAGAAACAGAAGACCGTTGAAGTAAAAAGAAGTGCGTCTTTCACCAAATATTGAGACAAACGATCTTAATACCAAAGTGAATAATGCTAAGAAAGTTCATCAAAAAAGGAAACAAAGTAAAAGTTACATTACGTTTCCGTGGCCGTGAGATGGCACATGTTCAGCAGAGCAAACATATTCTGGACGATTTCGCTCAGATGCTGGTGACATCGCAGTCATTGAAAAACCGGCTAAGATGGAAGGCAGAAGCATGATCATGTTTTTAACTGAAAAACGTTAAAAATAAAGGTTAAATGATATTACTAAAACGTTGAAGGAGGAAATATTATGCCAAAAATCAAAACAAATAGAGCGGCAGCAAAGCGCTTCAAAGTAACAGGTACAGGAAAGCTGAAAAGAAATAAAGCTTACAAGAGCCATATCTTAACAAAGAAGTCTCAGAAGAGAAAGAGAAATTTAAGAAAAGCTGCAATGACAGATGCAACTAACGTAAAGAACATGAAGAAAGTATTACCATATCTCTAAGATAAGGTTCAATTTGTGAAGGAGGAAGAATAAGATATGGCAAGAATTAAAGGCGGATTAAACGCTAAAAAAGAGACATAACAGAACACTGAAACTGGCTAAAGGATACAGAGGAGCTCGTTCCAAACAGTACAGAGTCGCAAAACAGTCTGTAATGAGAGCACTCACAAGTGCTTACGCTGGAAGAAAACAGAATAAGCGTCAGTTCAGACAGCTGTGGATCGCACGTATCAACGCAGCAGCAAGAATGAACGGACTTTCTTACAGCAAAAGTTCATGTACGGCTTAAAAAGTAGCTAACATCGAGATGAACAGAAAGATGCTTGCAGAGATGGCTGTAAATGATGCAGAAGGATTTTGCAAACACTTGCAGAAGCTGCAAAAGCTGCTTTAGCTTAATTTTAATAGAGAATTTTAACACGCAGGAAAATCCTGCGTGTTTTTTATACCAAAGAATACTATGCCGGGTAATTTAACTGTTCATCAGTAATATTCTCAAGAACCTCGGTAAGATATTTCTTAGACAGATATTTCGCCATCGGAAGGTTCATATCCAGATAGTTGCCACTGAGTCTTTGGCAGCGGCTCCGGGAACTTCACCTTCAAATTCTGCCATAAATGTATACATTTCTTTTAATAACGGCACGATATCTTTGGATTTATAACTTCCGGCGAGGATCAGATAGAATCCGGTACGGCATCCCATTGGTCCGAAGTAGATCGTTTTGTCGGCATATTCTGCATGATTGCGTAAGAATGTTGCGGCAAGATGTTCGATGGTGTGAACCTCAGCTGTGTTCATCACTGGTTCTTTGTTGGGACGGGTCATGCGCAGATCAAAAGTTGTGATCGGATTACCGGCTACCTGGTCGACACGGGAAACATACACACCCGGAACAAGTCTCAGGTGATCTACTGTAAAACTTGTAATTTTTTTCCATAATTGATACACCTCTTTTTTTTCACAATTTTTCAAAATATTATGCAGAAATATTATAGCATTTTCAGCAGAATTTGACTATAAAAAAGATGAAAAGGTGTGATATACTGAGTTTTATATTGGCATTAGAGGTCAATGCGGTTAACAGTGTCTGTGGAGTGTATTCATGGATGGAAAAGGGTATTTTTTAGAGGAAAAATTAGGAGAATGAAGCTTTATCTGGTAAGACATGGAGAAACTGATTGGAATAAAGTAAAAAAGGATTCAGGGGCAGGTAGATATCCCGCTGAATCAGTTTGGCAAGCGTTTGGCAGAAGAAACAGCGGAAGGACTGCGGGATATCCCGTTTGATCTGTGTATTTCAAGTCCGTTGTCAAGAGCACATGAGACGGCGAGAATTATATTGTATGGGAAAAGATATCCCGATCATCAAAGATGCCAGAATTGAGGAAATGGCATTTGGTGAATATGAAGGAAAATGCTGTGCAAGAGATAACTGGGAACTCCCGGAGGATTTTCACAAATTTTTTAATGATCCGGCAGGATTCGTACCTGGGAAAGGCGGAGAATCATTTGCTGATGTGAAGAAGAGAACCGGAGAATTTCTGAAGAGTCTGTATAAAAAAGACTGATGGTGTATATGAAAATATTCTGATCACCACATGGTGCGGCACTGGCCGGAATGCTTAATAATATCCGAAAAGAGCCGTTAGAGAAGTACTGGGGAATCTGGGTACACAGTAACTGCGGAGTAACAGAAGTAGAAGTGAAGAAATGGAGAGGCGACGATTCTTTCTGAAAATGTTACATATTACGAGGAAGCAGTAAGACCATGGGCTGATAAATAAAAATAGCTATAAAAAATCATGATATCATAAGAGCAAAAAAGGAGAATGAATATGGCAATTGAAACAGCGGGACAACAGAAGTATGCAGATTTGACTGCAAAAAGAATTAAGTCGTTGCAGACGGGGATGATAATCTGGATCAGCCTTTTTTGTCTGGCACTGATCTGTTCTTTCTCTAATAATCTGCTTGCAATCATTGTGGGAATTGTAGCGGTAGTCTATGCAGTGGTCAATACAAAGGGAAGAAAAAGCATTCAACAGTAAACTGGATAAAATAGAAGATAAAAAATGAATTCTACCGCCAGATTGTGGCACCAGATGTACTTGAATTGAAAAGAAGAACAGCTTCTGGTTGCAAAAAAGATTATGTCATTGTAGTTGATGCGGATGTATGGATATACGATCTGCATCATATGGAAAAAAAAGTAAAGTGGGAAAAACAAGGAAATGTGAAGAAAACCCTGTTCCTGACAGAACCAAATGGAAAAAGACATGCCATTTTGTCGACAACTAAGGGGATGGAAGACAGGAAGCGTTTGATCAGGTGTATTATAGATTGCATGATCGGCTTGCTGTTTAGTTCATCATCGTGGCTTACCCCGGTCCATGAAAGACTTGGTATTCTGGTTCTAGCGTATAGGAGTGATGTTAGAACCAGAATACCAAGTCTTTTCATGTCGATAGGCCAATGATAATGAATTCAATAGCGGAATTATAACCCTTGTGTGTAGCTGGGAAGTTTTATGGAGGTCAGGGTAACGACCGCTTTATGCATTTAACAGCAATCTAATATCTTCCTCCTGAACCGTATAAGTCTGTCTCTTACGAGCCATCTCATCACTTTCAAGATATTCATCATAAGTCGTAATCTTATCAATCAGTTTACCGCCCGGTACGATCTCCATGATACGGTTGGCTGTGGTCTGCACGATCTGGTGGTCTCTGGAAGAGAAGAGCAGTACACCAGGGAATTTTTGTCATTCCATTGTTCAGTGCTGTGATACTTTCCATATCCAGGTGGTTCGTAGGCTCATCAAAAATCAGTACATTTGCACCGGAAATCATCATCTTGGACAGCAGGCAGCGCACCTTCTCACCACCGGAGAGAATACGAACCTTCTTCACACCGTCTTCACCGGCGAACAGCATACGTCCCAGGAATCCACGTACATAAGTGGCATCCTTTTTCTTCCGAATACTGTGTCAGCCAGTCTACGATGCTGTAATCATTGTCGAATTCACTTCCGCTGTCGAGAAGTAAGCCTGAGTTGTAGTGATTCCCCATTTATAAGTACCTTCGTCCGGTTCCATCTCTCCGATCAAGGATCTGGAAGAGCGTTGTCTTGGCAAGCTCGTTACTTCCAACAAATGCAACCTTGTCATCGTGGTTCAGAGTAAAGGAAATGTTATCCAGAACTTTTTTTCGCCGTCGATTGTTTTGCTTAATCCCTCTACCGTAAGGACTTCATTGCCGATCTCGCGGTCGGGGCGGAAGTCAATATAAGGGTATTTCCGGCTGGAGGGCTTGATGTCGTCCAGCTGAATCTTTTTCCAGTGCACGTTTTCTGGAAGTAGCCTGTTTGGACTTGGAAGCATTGGCACTGAACCGGGAAATAAAGTCCTGAAGTTCCTTGATCTTCTCTTCTTTCTTCTTATTAGCTTCCTTCATCTGGTTGATGAGCAGCTGGCTGGACTCGTACCAGAAGTCATAGTTTCCGGCATACAGCTTGATCTTACCGTAATCGATATCGGCAATCTGTGTGCATACCTTATTCAGAAATAACGGTCATGGGAAACGACAATAACGGTATTTTCGAAATTGATCAAAAATTCTTCGAGCCATGCGATTGCATCCAGGTCTAGATGGTTAGTAGGCTCATCGAGCAGCAGGATGTCCGGGTTGCCGAACAGTGCGCGTGCCAGCAGGACTTTTTACCTTTTTCCGGACCATTTAAGTTCTTTCATCATTTGTAATTGCATCTGTCAACCGGAATGCCGAGACCATTTAACAAAGTTGCGGCATCGGATTCTGCTTCCCATCCGTTCATGGCTGCGAAATTCACCTTTCCAGTTCGCTGGCTTTCATACCGTCTTCATCGGTGAAATCTTCTTTTGCATAGATGGCTTCTTTTTCTTTCATGATTTCATACAGTCTTGCATTTCCCATCATGACGGTATCCAGAACCGGAAATTCATCGTATTTGAAATGATCCTGCTGCAGGAAAGAAAGACGTTCACCCGGTGTGATGATGACCTCTCCCGTTCGTCGGCTCAAGCTGTCCGGACAGAATCTTAAGAAATGTAGATTTACCCGGCACCGTTTGCTCCAATCAGACCGTAGCAGTTTCCTTCTGTAAATTTAATATTAACATCTTCGAACAGGGCTTTTTTACCAACCCGTAATGTTACATTACTTGTACTAATCATATTGGTTTATGTATTCTCCTTGTCGTTTGAATCTTCGTTGATAGTGACTGCGCCCGGATTTGCAGACGCTGACTAGCATATAGTACCAGAGATAAAGGAAAATAGCAAGGGAAGTTCCTCTTTTTCCTTCTATGAAAAAAGGGTATATAATGATAGCAGTATCATGCGCAAGCAGAGTCGGTGGCAGGTTCTGTAGATAAACGATAAAAATGCGCAACAAATTTACGAAGATTATAAAGCTAAAGAGAGTAAGGCTTATGGGTAAAAAGCAACATTAGTATTAGAAGGCGGGCAAACCGCGGAGTATTTACATCTGGGTTCTTGATTATCTGATGGAAAAAGAACATGTATATGTCCAATGTGATCGGCGTATCGGCAGGTGCCTGTAATGCGGTTGATTATGTGTCAAAACAGGCTGGGCGGAGCCGGGAATGCGTGATCCATCGTGAGAAAGAATACGATTATGTATATGGTTTAAAGAAGACCCTGAAAGAAAAAAAGCCCTGATGGATATGGATATGTTGTTTGATAAATTTCCGGAACGAAATTTATCCATTTGATTTTGAGACTTATTTTGCATCTGAGATGGAATGTGAGCTGGTGGTTACGAACTGTATCACGGGAGATGCAGAATATCTGTCGGAAGATAAAGATCCGGAACGTCTGATGAAGATCTGCCGTGCATCGAGCAGTATGCCGCTTGCGGCACCGATTGCAAATGTAGACGGAATCCCGTATATGGACGGCGGAATTGCTGATTCCATTCCAATCGAATATGCACTGGAAAAGGAAATGACAAGATCGTTGTAGTGCTGACGAGAAACCGGCCAAAGCAAGAAGAGAGCGCTAAAAGCAACAGAACAGCTTTATAAAAAGAGCCTATAAAAAATATCCGAATCTGGTACGTGCGATCATGACAAGAAATGCTGTATACAACAAGCAGATGAAACTGATCGAAAAAGCTGGAAGAAGAAGGAAAGATATTCGTGATCCGTCCGCTGATCCCGACTGTGTCCCGTATGGAAAAAGGGATTATGACAAAGTTGCAAAGCATTTCTATATGCATGGAAACAGACTGATGAAGAAAGAATATCAGGGACTGCTGGAGTATCTGAACGAATAAATATAAAAGAGATTATAATGTTTATGGAAATAAACAGAGTAAGAAAATAAAAACAGGATGAGACAGAGAATGGAACCAAGAACATTATTAGACTTTATGGGTGTGGCAGAACACCTGAAATGTAATATGCGCCATTCCAGAATGACAGATCACAGGCGGGAAAGTGTGGCAGAACATACCTACCGTCTGTGCGTGTTTGCATGGCTGGTAAAAAGAAGAATTCCCGATTGTGATATGGACAAGGTGATGAGGATGAGCCTGTTCCATGATCTGGGAGAAGCAGTGACCGGAGATATTCCGGCATTTGTGAAGACAGATTCTGACCGGGAAGTAGAAGAAAGTGCAATCAGTAATGTGACAGTGATGCTCCCGGAAAGGGAACGAAAAGAACTGGATGCGCTGTTGATGAACTGGAAAAAGCAGAGACGATGGAAGCGAAAAATCGTACATGCACTGGATAAGATGGAAGCATTGATCCAACATAACGAGGCGGATATTGCAACCTGGCTTCCGCTGGAATATGATCTTCAGATGACTTACGGGGAAAAAGAATGTAGATCCATATCTTACGAAGCTGCGTGAAGTGATCCGACAGATATCGGCAGATAAGATTGCCTCAGAGGGAGAAGAAAGGGGACAGTCTTACTATATAAGAAAAAAAGGTGTGGGAGAATATGCATCTGGAAGAAGTGGCAGCACTTCGCACAGAACGGACTGGCAAAAAAGACAGAACGGAAGAGCTGATCAGAAAAAGTATGGGAGAATGCCTGTCCGTATGGATTATTTCTGGAGTGACTGCATCAGTGAAGGCGGAAAAAAGACAGACAGATTGGATTTGCAAGGGTTCTGACAGACGGTGTGACGACATTTTTACCTGATGGATCTGGTCATAGAAGAAGCGTATCGCGGGCAGGGTTTGGAACAATCATGATGAATCAGATTATGAAGGAAAACGGGCATCTGTATGGTATGCTTCATACACAAACTGCAAAAAGCCTTTTATGAAAAATATGGCTTCCGTGCAATCGGAGATACAAAAAGAAAACAGAAGAAATATATGGAAAAACCGTGTGGCTAAAAATAGCTACACGGTTTTTTTGTTCAAAAGGAAAAGGCTAAAGTATTCAGGATTTTCTGATATCTATAGATCTTCCAGGTTGATATCGCGGGTGTTTCCATATGTTTCAATGTAATCTCATAGATGTGAGAAGTATCGCCATTCTTCATACAATCCAAAATTGCCATATGTTCTTCGTAAGTCTGTTCCATACGGCCTTTATGTGCAAGGGAGAGTTCAGCCAGCCGTTTCATGCGGTACATGAACATGGCGAATACATTTGAAAACTGTTCATTTTCCAGATAATCTATGATTTTTGTGTGAAACTGAAAATCATATTCGGAAAATTCTTTTGATAGAATGTGTAAGTTTCCATAATATCGTTCATGCACTCCATGATCCAGTCTAGCTCTTTAAAAGCTTTTTCGCTTTGCGGGTAGAAGAAGCTTTTACTGATCTGAACGGTGCAGTATGTTTCAGTGCAGAACGTTACCTGAAATGTTTCATTTACATCCCTTTCGGTTCATCTGATGCAAAGATAAATCCTTTGCTTGGAATAATATCAATATAACTTTCCTGTGCGAGTCGGTGGACGGCATCTCTTAGCGGGGTGCGCGAAATTCCAAGTTCTTTTGATAATTTTGTCTCAGAATAGACTTCCTGATAGGAAAAATGATTCTCCATGATCAATTTCTGGAGATAATTATAAGCTTGTTCATTGAGTGGTGTCATAGTAACTCCTTATATTTCACGATAATTATTTATTTAACAAAAATTCATGCGTTTTTCGCTATAAATATCATACAATACGGGCTGAAATCGGTCAAGTGAAAAGGAAAACAAGGGTGAAAAAAGTTGTCTATAATGTTAAGAAAATAACGAAAAAGAAATGCGATGTATATGTTAAAAATAGACAAAAAAATAGAGGCGGAAAAACTGGTGAAATAAGAGAAAGAAAAATAACGTCTTGACCGGTATACCGGTATGTAGTAAAGTGTAGTCAGAAACAAAAAGAACGACACATTTCACTGATCCGAACGGAAATGAACAAGTGTAAACTATGTTGTGAAAGTAAACGATCATGTGGAGTGAAAAGAGAAAGGATTTATGAAAATGAAAAAAAGTAGGATTTATTGGACTTGGTATCATGGGAAGACCGATGGCAAAAGAACTTATTGAATGCAGGTGTAGAGCTGCTGGTATCTGATTTAAATAAAGAAGCAGTTGCAGATGTTGTAGCAGCAGGAGCAAAAGAAGCAACATACGCAGAGATTGGTGAGCAGTGTGAAGAATTATCATCATGGTTCCAAGCGGAGCAATTTCCAAATCTATCTTATTTGATGAAGACGGTGTTGCATCTACCATCAAAGAAGGAACCGTTGTATGTGATATGAGTTCTGTAACACCGGTAGAATCAAAGGAATGCTACGAAGGACTGAAAGATAAAGGTGTAGGATTCGTAGATGCACCGGTATCCGGAGGAGAGCCTGGAGCTGTTGCAGGAACACTTGCAATCATGGCCGGAGGAGATCAGGAAGACTTCGATGCAATGAAAGAGTATTTTGACATTCTTGGATCTTTCTGCGTTACTGATCGGTGGAAGCGGAAGCGGAAGTGTTACAAAGCTTGCAAACCAGGTAATCGTTAATAACACAATTGCAGTGGTATCTGAAGCATTTGTACTTGCTACAAAAGCAGGAGCAGATCCGAAAAAGTATATCATGCGATCCGCGGAGGACTTGCAGGAAGCGCAGTACTTGATGCCAAGATCCCGATGATCATCGAGCGTAACTTCAAACCAGGCGGACCGATCAGAATCAACCATAAAGATATCAAGAACGTAGTAAATACAGCACATTCGATCGATGTACCGATTCCATATACAGCACAAAGCTTTTTATGAAATCCTTTCAGACACTGAAGATCCACGGACATATGAATGATGATCATGGCGGAATTGTTTCAGTATTTCGCGAAAAAACTTGCTGACGTAGAAGTAAAAAGACGGAAGAGTAAAGGAGAATGGACATGGCATTGAATGCAGAAGTATTAACTTCATATAAGAAGATTGACGAAGCTTATATCGATGAACTGTTAAAAGAAAGAAATTGAAAAGAATAATAAAAAGATCGTTGTCTTAGACGATGACCCGACAGGAGTTCAGACGGTACATGACATTTCCGTATACACAAACTGGGAAAAAAGATACAATCCGTCAGGGATTTGATGAGGAGAATAACTTATTCTATGTCCTGACCAACTCCAGAGGATTTACAGCGGAACAGACAACCAAGGCACACAATGAGATCGCTGCAGTGGTTGACGAAGTCGCAAAAAGAGACCGGAAAAGAATACATATGCATCAGCAGAAGTGGTTCTACTCTTCGTGGACATTATCCACTGGAGACAGAGCTTCTGAAGAAGAACTATGAAGCCAATACAGGAAAGACGATCGACGGTGAGATCCTCTGCCCATTCTTCAAAGAAGGCGGAAGATATACGATTGATAATGTACATTATGTAAAATACGGTGAAGAGTTGATTCCTGCGAATGAGACAGAGTTTGCCAAAGATAAGACATTTGGCTACAGTGCAGCGACAATGCCGGAGTATGTAGAAGAGAAGACAAAAGGGACGCATACAAAGCTTCCGATGTTACCTGCATTTCACTGGAAGATATCCACGATATGAACATCGACAAGATCGAAGAAGCGCTGATGGAAGTGAAAGACTTCAATAAGATCATTGTAAATGCTGTGGATTATGCAGATGTAAAAGTATTCTGTGTAGCATTGTACAGAGCAATGGCAAAGGGAAAAGTATTCATGTTCCGTACGGCGGCAGCTATCGTAAAGGTTATGGGCGGAGTAACCGATCAGCCGCTTCTTAGCAGAGAACAGATGGTGGTAAAAGAGACAGAACAACGGAGGAATCATCGTTGTAGGTTCTCATACAGATAAGACTACAAAACAGGTGGAAGAACTGAAGAAACTGACAGACATTGAATTCATCGAACTGGATGCAACACTTGTAAAAGATGACGAAGCATTTGAAAAAAAGAAGTAAAGAGATGTCTGAATCTGGAAGAGACTTGCATTAAAGCCGGAAAAGACAGTCTGCTGTTATACAACAAGAGCACTGATTACTGCTGATACAGGTGATAAAGAGGATGAGTTAAGATTATCTGTAAAGATCTCCGATGCAGTACAGTCACTGGTTGACGTTTAAAGTGTAACACCAAGCTTTGTAATCGCAAAAGGCGGAATTACATCCAGTGATGTAGGAACAAAAAGCTCTGGCAGTAAAGAAAGCGAATGTTCTTGGTCAGATCAAGCCTGGAATCCCGGTATGGCAGACAGGAGAAGAAAGTAAATTCCCTCTGACACCATACGTTATCTTCCCTGGAAACGTAGGTGAGGTCACAACATTAAGAGAAAGCTGTGGAAGTGCTGACAGCAAAATAAATAACAAAACATGTCAAAAACAGACAAGACAAAATAGACAAAAACGCAACCGATCATTATCCTGCCGCTTCTGATCGCGACAGCAATGAGATTCATTCAGGGATCAGGAACTGTAGCAATGACGACAGCAGCAAGTATCTACAGCACCGATCATCGCAGCATCAGGCGTAAAGCCCTGATCCTTGAAGCAGTGGCATGCTACGTAGGATCTTTATTCTTCGGATACTTCAACGACAGTTATTTCTGGGTAGTAAACAGAACCTTTAGGTGTCAGCGCGAGGCGAAAGATCAGTTAACGATCTGGTCTGTAACATCAACGGTAGCATGGGCTGTCGGTGTAGTTGGAAGTGTTGATACTAATATATTTATGTAAAAAGAATATCAGAAATTCTTGTATACTTTGATATAAAAATAGTGGCCGGAAAGTGTGGAATGATAGTGCCCCATAATTTCCGACCGGTTTTTATATCAAAAGGCGTATGTAAGGAAATGTATTGGTGGCTAGCTAAATAAAAATAAACAAAAATAAACATTGTAGAAAACAAACAAAAAGATTGATAAAAATATTGACAAAAATAAACATTAGAGATAATATATAAACATAAACGAACAGCATAAAACGTTTGAAAAATGTGAAAAAAGGAGAATGATTATGCCGCAGTGTGTTGTAATCGCAGATGACCTGACAGGGGCACAGGAGTATTACTGAAAAAGATGAATTATAAAGCATTAACACAGTTATGAACACAGAACGGATCGAACTGCTCACTGGCGGATCGAAATCGTGTATTATACCCGACAGACAGCAGAGTAAAAATCGCGGCTAAGGCACCGGGGCACGCGTTCGCAGTTCGCTGACGACGATGTCAACCGGATTGACAGTACACCTCGCAGCCCTGAAGTGTAGACCGATGCAATTGTGGCACCGTGTTTCCAAGCTGGAAGAATTATCTGTGGCGGATAAGTATGGTGGATGACCGCCGTTAAGACGAATATTGCAGTTGATCCGAAGACACCGGTGAAGATATCAGAAGAAGGAGAACTTTTTTAAGCAGCAGAGGGCTTAACAGGTAATTCAATGATCATATGAAAGATCTGATGCATGGAAAGCATTATCTTGCTGATTTGATGAAAAATGTGTGGAGGAAGGAAGCCGGATCATCACTTTAGACTGTATTACAGGAAGATCTGGACTTGATCGCCGATGCAGTGATCACCAGCGGATTAAAAGTGATTGCCGTAGATCCGGGAGTATTTACCGCAACGTTATCCAGAAAGCTGATCACGCCGAATAAGAAAACAGAAGACCAAGATCCTTGCAGTGGTAGGAAGCGTGAATGCCAATACCACGGCCCAGATGGAAGAATTGTGGCTTTCACAGAGAACGCATAATGAATTCTGTTCATACAAGAGAAACTTGGAAGGTGAAAACGCAGAGAACTGGAGATCAGAAGGGTGGTTAATTCCATTCTGGGTGAATGCGACAGGAATAATATATCAACCGTAACCGGAGACGGAATCTATCCGGAGAACAGAATTGATTTACACCGTATATGGAGCGATATCGAGTGTTCCACTGGATGAAGTGACAGAAATGATCAATAGTGGATTCGCGGAGATCACGTATCGTATCTTCAAGGCAGAAGATACATTCAAAAGGACTGTATACAAGTGGCGGGGGATATCACAGTTGCTGTCTGTAAAAAAGTTCGATACCGCAGGCTTAAGTCTGTTGGATGAAGTACTTCCACTTGCAGCACGGACAATTCTTAAAAGGAGAGTTTGAAGGTGTACATATCATTACCAAGGGTGGAAGTCAGGGGAAATAAAGATGCGATCAATAGTGTATTACTTTTGAAAGAAAAATTATATATCTAAGAAAGGGTGAGAGAAATGAAGAAACCAGTTATTGCAATTCCAATCGGAGATCCTGCGGGAGGACCGAGATTGTAGCAAAAATCCATTGCATCCGAGGAGGTGTTCCAGATTGCGGTGTGTGTCATCGTCGGAGATCGGAAGATCGTAGAAAAAGCAATCGAGATCACAGGAAGAATTTGAAGATCAATGAGATCAAAAAGAGCCGGAAGAAGGCAGTCGATGAAAAAGGGTCCTGAACCTGATCAATCTTGACAACGTGGATATGGATACATTTGCCTATGGAAAAGTCAGCGCTATGTGTGGAAAAGCAGCGTATGAATACATTGCAAAGAGTATTGAACTGGCAAATGCGGGAAAGGTCGATGCAGTGGCTACTACTCCGATCAACAAAGAATCCCTTCATGCGGCAGAAGTTCCGTATATATCGGACATACAGAGATCTTTGGAGCACTGACACATACAGAAGATCCGTTGACAATGTTCGAGACGAATGGAATGAGAAAGTATTCTTCCTGACACGTCATGTATCGTTAAGGCAGATGCTGGATATGATCAAAAAGACAGGATCATTGATTATGTAAAACGTTGTACTAAGGCATTGGAAAGACTCGGTGTGAAAGAAGGAACTATGGCAATTGCAGGGGTTAAATCCACACAGCGGAGAACATGGACTCTTTGGCTGGGAAGAAGTCGAAGAGATCATGCCGGCAATCGAAGAACTGAAAGCGGAAGGTTATGATGTGGCAGGTCCGATCGGGGCGGATTCAGTATTCCATCAGGCAGCACAAGGAAAATATACCAGTGTATTATCGCTGTATCACGATCAGGGACATATCGCAACCAAGACACTGGACTTCGAAAAAGACGATCGCAATCACAAATGGTATGCCGATCCTTCGTACATCGGTAGATCACGGAACTGCATTTGACATCGCAGGAAAAGGAATCGTAAGTGCGGTCAGCATGATCGAAGCAATCAGACTTGCAGCAAAAATATGCACCGAATTTCACGGGAAAACATGAAAAATAAAATTAAGAAATAAAACGAAAAGGAATTGCGGCAGGTAAATAACGGCCGTAATAAAAAAGAGAAAAACATAGGAGGTCTGCATGATGGTAAACCGACTTAGTGGGAAAGGATGTTGATTGGTCTGGCGGTAGGTATCGCAGTCCTGATATTCCTTGTATTAAAGACAAAATCCAGGCATTTCTTGCCTTGATCATCAGTACAGTTGTAGTTGGCGTGATTGGCGGCATGCCACTTACAAACATTACAATCGAAGTAGACGGTGTTGAGAAGACAATTTTATTGTAAATTCGGATCACTTCCGGGTTTGGCGGAACCTTAGGAAGTATCGGAATCATTATCGGATTTGGTGTTATGATGGGCCAGATCTTTGAAGTAACAGGTGCAGCCAAGAGAATGGCACATACATTCTAAAAACTGTTCGGTAAGAAGAGAGAAGAGGAAGCCTTGCACTGACAGGATTCCTGGTATCTATCCGATCTTCTGATTCCGATTCGTTGTACTGGCACCGATCGCAAAGGCAATCTCCAAAGCAACGAAGAAATCCGTGATCGGACTTGGAACAGCCCTGGCAGCAGGACTTGTAATCACCCACTCCTTAGTACCACCGACACCAGGGACCGTTAGGTGTCTGCGGAATCTTCGGGTAGACGTAGGAAAAATTCATATTACTGACACTGGTACTTGCACTTCCGATGGCAATTGCATGTATCGCATACTCAAGATTATTCCTTTCTAAATATTACAGAATCCCGAACGACGAAGGCGAGATCGTAGAATGCCTTATCAGGGAGCCTAACTACGAGGCAGCATTTGCAATGGATATGACAGGAGTTCCGGGAGCACTGGAATCCTTCATGCCGCTTGATCATCGATCATCTGATCCTGATCAACACAGTAGCAACAGCAATGGGCAAGACAGAAGGATTCATGAATATCCTTGTATTCCTTGGACAGCCGATCGTAGCAGTCGGACTCAGCGGACTAATCGTGGCAATCCTGACACTGGGGAAGAAGCCTTGACAGACATGACTTGCAAGAGATGGAAAAGAATGGCATCGAAGCCGGAATCATCATGTTAGTAACAGGTGTGGCGGCGGGCGCTCGAGCCAGTCATCAAAGACTCTCGGACTTGGAACATTTATGGCAGAAGGGCTTGCAAAGACAGCAATCCCGATCATTATCCTGCAAGCCGCCTGATCGCGACAGCAATGAGATTCATTCAAGGATCAGGAACTGTAGCAATGACGACAAAGTTAGTATCCCAGCACCGATCATCGCAAAAGCATCAGGCGTAAGCCCGATCCTTGGAGCAGTGGCATGTCGCGTAGGATCTTTTTATTCTTCGGATACTTCAACGACAGTTATTTCTGGGTAGTAAACAGAACCTTAGGTGTCAGCGAGGCAAAAAGATCAGTTAACGATCTGGTCTGTAACATCAACGGTAGCATGGGCTGTCGGTGTGGTTGAAGTGTTGATACTTAATATATTTATGTAATCTGAGACGAATCGTATAATAAGAAAGCCTGAGACGGCTGGAAGAACGGATATGCTTCATTGGGAGGTTAATGAATGCGTGTCGGCTCTTAAGCCGTTTCTTTTGATGTTTTTGGCAAGGAGACAGCTTTGGCAGAGTGCCCTGCACCTGCGATATCTTGTAAATGAAATAACGACATGTTATCATAAACACAGGAAAAAGAAAGAAGGAACAGGTGTATTATGAAGGAATCAAGCCGTCAGAAACGGATAATAAGAACGTCTTTGATAGGAATCTTAGTTAATTTTACTGATCGCGGCAGTGAAAATTGTGATCGGAACGCTGGCATCGTCAATAGCAATCGTGTCGGAAGGAATCAATAATGCAACGGATGCAGGATCTTCGTTTCTGACATATGTAGGAACAAAGCTTTCCGGGAAACATCCGGATGAAAAAGCATCCATTTGGATATGGAAGAATTGAGTATCTGACCGGCATGGTGGTCGGTATTCTGATTTTGTATGCGGGGATCAGTATGTTGAAAGAGTCGATAGATGGAATTTTACATCCATCGGATATGAAGGTCAGTATGTTGATGGTTCTGATTGTGGCGGGAACAGCTGTGACGAAGTTCTGCCTTGGAATGTATACAATAAAGATAGGAAAATCAGTGGAATCGGAAGTACTTCTGGCAGTGGGAGAAGACGGAAGGAATGATTCGTTTTTCTCGGGACTTACGATTTTGTCATCTGTAATATTTTTATTTACAGGATTTTCACTGGATGCATATGCGGGTATGTATTTTCCTTTGTAGTTATAAAGAGTGGGGTAGATGCGCTTAAGAATACGGCGTCGGATCTGATCGGCCGTTCAGGAAAAGGAAAGAACTTGCAAGACAGTTATATAAAGAAATCCGTGCAACAGACGGGGTGATCAGTGCGATCGATATGATGCTGCACGATTATGGACCGGACCGCTATTCAGGTTCGGTGAATATCGAAATTGATCATCCAAAAGAAGCATTGGAGAGGTATATGAAGAGATTCACAGACTGCGGCTTTCGGATCATGGAAGAATATCATGTGACGATGGTATTTGGAATCTATGCGGTCGATGAGATACTGCGGCTATCGTTGATATCCGCCGATACATCGGGAAATTCTGTACGCGTAAATGAGCACGTGAAGAGTTTTCATGCATTATATCTGAGCAAAGGAACCAATACTCTTTATTGTGATTTTTATTGTGGACTATGCGCTCAGAGACTGGGGGGACTGCGAAAAATCATTTACAGACTATATGAAGAAGCAGTATTCGGAATATGAGATATCACTGACAATAGAGACAGAATTTGTATAATTTCTATAAATTTATTTATAAAGTAAAAATGAAAAGACTGCAGATCGCAGATCTGGCGTAATGTGGGAGGAGATAATATGCTTGCGGCAGAAAAGACAGGCAATGATCGTTGTATTGATCAAAGAGAAATGGAAGTGTGCAGGTAGATGAGCTGGCTAAAGAATTGAATGTAAGTTCCATGACAATTCGGAGAGATCTGATGAAGTTGGAAAGCGGTAATATGATCGAACGGTGTCATGGAGGTGCGGTCGCGAAAACAAGAGGTTGCTTATGAGACAAAAGCAGACCAGTAATAAGAACAGTAAAGAAGCAATTGCAAAGAAAATGTGTAGAATTTGTACATCCGCAAAGATTCAGTATTTCTGGATGCGGGGACGACAACCTGCGAGATTGCAAAAATTAATCCGGGACATCCCAGATATTATCATTGTGACAAATGATCTGGAGATTGCACAGGTATTAAAAAACAGTGATGCGAAAGTATACATATGTGGCGGTATGGTACAGAAAGAGACGGGGAAGTCTGTTTGGCAGATATGCGACAGAGATGCTGAAGGATTTCCGGTTTGATGTAGGATTCTTTGGAGCGACTTCCATCAACGAAGAATTCAGGTAACAACACCGACACATGAAAGAGTGTGGCTGAAACAT
>VOFK01000988.1_pt1 | contig 29554 bp, 40 predicted proteins | sample 5384121 | NCBI WGS metagenome assembly VOFK01 (sample SAMN12384730, study PRJNA508395) | human gut metagenome | isolation source: healthy gut J | host: Homo sapiens | reverse complement strand
ATGGTTTTTATATCTTTATAAAGTTTGTCTATTGATTCCTTGTGAGCATACACATAATTACCGATTTGCCGGGTCGGTATTGAGTATTTTCGTATATGAGCATACACGGTGCTGTCATCCAGATGAAATTTCTTGAAATCTCACCTATTGTATAGCAATCCTCTGGTTCCATGCGGTACATGGTAACTGGTTTCCTTGGCTTGGTGTCAAGCGGAGACTGTCTTAACGGAAACAGATTCATTAGTTCTCCTTTGCATACAAGTCGTATTCCTTTCTCTGGCTCAATGAAGGAAATCTTTTTTTTCATGTAGATGAGCCTATAAATGGTTGAGCGGCTTGCACCAAACATAGCATACGCTTCCGTTATGCTGATATACTCTTTAGACTTGGGCATATTGCTTTACAATCTTGTCCAGTTCAAGTTGGCGTTTTTTCTTCATCATGCTTACGCTTCCACGCCACCTTGGAGCATTTGGGTGAACACTACCAGGACTCCAAAGTCCTTGCGAAGAACTCTTTTCTCCGCACACAGGACATTTCCGTACTATCTTATACTTTGCTACTGCCATAATTCATTCATTTTGTAGTTCTTAATATCTATTCTTCTCATCATATCTACTTTTTTCTTACAGGTACAAATAAGGTACAGATGTTTATAATAATAACGCAAAGATAGCAATATTATTGTGTACGGCCAAAAACAAGAAAAAAGCGTGTAACTCATCGAGCTACACGCTTTCCATTTGATATTGTATTCTTATTTCTCTATGTGCTTATTTCACTTCCTCAAAATCCGCATCTTGAATATCTTCTTTGTTATTAGAAGAAGAACCTTGATTAGCCTGTTGTCCTGCACCTGCACATCCGGACCAGCCTGTGCACCACCTTGAGCACCGCTTTGGGCATACATCTCAGCGCTTGCAGCTTGGAAAGCGGTATTCAGTTCAGCCATCGCAGTGTCAATAGCAGCTAAATCCTGTGCTTTGTGAGCATCTTTCAGTTTCTGCAAGGCAGCTTCAATCGGAGCCTTCTTGTCAGCAGGTAGTTTATCTCCCAGTTTTCCTTTAGCTGATTTTCAGTAGTGAAAATCATTGAGTCGGCCTGATTCAGCTTGTCAACTTTCTCACGTTCCTTTCTTATCGGCTTCGGCATTTGCTTCGGCTTCGGCTTTCATCTTTTCGATTTCTTCCTTGCTCAAACCGCTGGAAGCCTCGATACGGATAGCCTTTTTACTTTACCGGTTCCTTTATCCTTGGCGGATACGTTCAAGATACCGTTGGCGTCGATATCGAATGTAACTTCAATCTGAGGAATACCACGACGTGCCGGAGCGATACCTGTCAGGTTGAAACTGACCGATTGACTTGTTCTGTGCAGCCATCGGACGTTCACCCTTGCAATACGTGGATAGTAACTTCCGTCTGGTTATCGGCGGCAGTAGAGAATGTTTCGCTCTTCTTAGGAATAGTCGTATTATTGCATCAATTAACTTAGTCATTACGCCACCCATAGTTTCAATACCCATAGACAAAGGAGTAACATCCAGCAATACAACACCCTTGATTTCATCTGTCAAAACTGCACCCTGTACAGCAGCACCCACAGGCAACTACCTCATCCGGATTTACACCTTTAGAAGGCACTTTACCGAAGAAATCCTCAACCAATTTCTGTACAGCCGGTATACGTGAAGAACCACCTACAAGGATAACCTCATCTATATCGGAGTTGCCCAAACCGGCATCGCTCATAGCTTTCTTACACGGTTCAAGACAAGCCTGAATCAAGTTGTGAGCCAAAGCTTCGAATTTAGCGCGTGTCAAAGTCTTAACCAAATGTTTGGGCACACCACCTACCGGCATAATATACGGTAAGTTGATTTCAGTGCTGGTAGAAGAGGACAATTCAATCTTAGCCTTTTCCGCAGCTTCTTTCAAACGTTGCATAGCCATCGGATCCTGAGTCAAGTCAGCGCCTTCGTCATTCTTAAACTCTTGAACCAGCCAATCGATAATTACTTGGTCGAAGTCATCACCACCAAGGTGAGTATCACCGTTAGTTGACAATACTTCGAACACACCGCCACCAAATTCAAGGATAGAAATATCGAATGTACCGCCACCCAAGTCAAATACGGCAACTTTCATATCCTTATGCGCCTTGTCGATACCATAAGCCAAAGCTGCGGCAGTCGGTTCGTTCACGATACGCTTTACTTCCAGACCGGCAATCTGACCGGCTTCCTTCGTAGCCTGACGCTGAGAGTCGGAGAAATAAGCCGGAACGGTGATTACGGCTTCCGTTACTTCCTGTCCCAAATAATCCTCAGCTGTCTTTTTCATTTTCTGCAGGATCATCGCTGAGATTTCCTGCGGAGTATAAAGACGTCCGTCAATATCCACACGCGGAGTATTGTTGTCACCTTTTACCACTTTATAAGGTACGCGAGCGATTTCTTTCTGAACCTGATCCCAGTTCTCACCCATGAAACGTTTGATAGAGAATACTGTTCTCGTCGGATTTGTAATAGCCTGACGCTTTGCAGGATCACCTACTTTACGTTCGCCACCGTCAACAAACGCTACCACTGAAGGAGTTGTGCGTTTACCTTCACTATTTGCTATTACTACAGGCTCATTACCTTCAAATACGGAAACACAAGAGTTTGTTGTTCCTAAGTCAATACCAATAATTTTTCCCATGATCGTTATTATTTTTATTTGTTATTATTCTAATGTTGGTATCCGCCTCATCGGCAGACGCCAATAAAAAAGACAAACGTCGTGCCAAATTGTTCAAGCGGGTAGCAGATTTATGAATGTGACAGTTTGTCTGTCAGTTTGGCAGAGTTAAATATATTTTTTCCTGTCGGAAATTACCATTTGTTAATTTCTATCCCACTCAAAAGGTCTCTACTTTTGCCCCCCGAAAAAGAATAACCCTTTTATTCGGAAGGAAAGAGATATTTCAAATTATAAGATTATGAAAAAAAATGAGAGACAGCATCGACTTCAAAAACATGGACATTGCGGCACTATTCCGTAAATTACTGCTCCCTACGGTATTGGGGATGATATTTTCCGCATTATTCGTCATCACATTGCGACGGTATCTTTGTGGGGAAAGGCATTGGCAGTGACGCTCTTGCTGCCGTCAATATTGTGGCTCCACTATGGTTATTTTCTACCGGTATCGGTCTGATGTTCGGCGTAGGGGGCGTCTGTAGTTGCTTCTATCCACTTGTCACACAACAAGCCCAAGGTAGCACGCATCAACATCACACAGTCAATCGTGGTGTCTTCCCTATTACTAATGTGTACTTCTACCCTGTTCTGCCTGTTTGCCCCCCAAGTAGTACATCTATTAGGTGGTTCGGAACGGCTTGAACCCCTTGCAGTAGAATACATGCTTTGGTTTGTTCCTTTCTCCGCTTTTACGGCTTTGCTCAATTCCGGAATGTTTTTCCTGCGATTGGACGGTTCACCCAACTTTGCCATGCTATGCAATATAACAGCTTGCCGTTCTGAACATCATACTCGATTACCTGTTCATCTTCCCGCTCGGATGGGGTATGTTTGGCGCAGCACTGGCAAGTGCCATAGGGTACAATGATAGGAGCAATAATGATCATCATTTACCTTTTCCGACATAATTGCACACTACGTTTCTATCCGGTGAAGTTCAGCCGTAACAGCATGAAGCTGATGAAACGTAATATCGGCTACATGTGCCGGCTGGGCTCATCTGCTTTTTTGTGCGAGGTGGCAATTGCCTGTATGATGTTTGTCGGCAATCAGGTATTCATTCATTATCTGAAAGAAGATGGTGTGGCAGCATCCAGCATTGCCTGCTATTTCTTTCCGATTATATTTATGGTCTATAATGCTATCGCACAGTCGGCACAACCCATTATCAGTTTCAATTACGGACTCAACGAAACCCAGCGTGTACGTCGAGCCTATCTGCTTGCATTGAAAACAGCTATTGGTTGCGGAGTCTGTTTTGCTTTAATTACAATATTCTGCAGCAAAGAGATCGTCTCTATGTTCATCGACCGAGTTATCCTGCCTATGACATAGCAGTAGAAGGTTTGCCTTTATTATGCATCCGGTTTCATATTTTTTGCAATCAACATTGTTTCCATCGGATATTTCCAAAGCGTGGAACGCGCCCAATATGCCACTGTTATTACCTTATTACGCGGATTTATTCTACTGACTCTCTGCTTTTACGGACTTCCGCTGCTGTTGGGCAAACCGGGTATCTGGTTAGCTACCCGCTAGACAGAGCTACTCACCACTATTTTCATATAGTTGTTATTTATATAGGCAGGAAAAGAAATGACAAAGAAAATTCCATATCTTTGCAGTATGGAAATCATGCTAAAGAAATTCTGTAAGAAGTATAAACTACCCGAAAAAAGTTTATTCGACCTATTATCTCACATGGAAGAAGTCTCTTTTCCAAAGGAGAGCTTATTATAAGAAAAAAGGAGATAGGAACTCAAATTTCTACCTTATAAAAAAAGGCATATGGAGAGCATATTATTTGGCAGACGGAACAGAAAACTCTGTGGTTCGTCGGTTCGGGCGAAACTGCATTTCGTCATGGACCTACGTAGAAGGAAAAACCATCACAGATCAATATTGAATCCGTAAACGACAGCATAGCCTATTGCATAAGTAAGGTCAAATTAGAAACCCTCTTTTCACATTCCCTTGAAATGGCCAACTTTGGCAGAAAAAGATTTTTGAGCGTGAAATATTGTCAGTAGATGCTTCAACGCTGGCCTATGGGGCACCGCCTACTGCAAAAAGAGCGCTATCTCACATTAATGGAAGAAAATCCCGAACTACTGCAAGATGTACCGCTGAAATATCTAGCTTCATACTTGTATATTACCCCACAATCATTAAGTCGGATACGTGCCGGGCTAAGAAAAAAAGACTAAATGAAAATATCAAGAACTACAATAAAAATTATGCGGATTTATACAGCTAACCGGTCAGTCGGTTGGCTGTATAAATCCGCATAACTATGCTGAACAACGATGAGTATCCGTTATTTCCTCACCAATACCATTACTAGATTATCGTTCGCATCATAAACCCCCATGCCTCCGCCTGACAGTTTACCAAAAGACTGTGCAGAGTTCAACGCTTTCAACACCCGGCTTTCCACCTCCATATCAGGACAAGCCATCATTGTACTGATCACTTTGCGGAAAGCCTGATAGACATAGGATTCACTTTGTCCACCTGAAAACCACCATTAATAATATTACTAAACCGGCATTACCATGCAAACGTTTTTCTGAAATATTAAATTCAATAAACGGTTGCTTTTCCCATACCTGACGGAATTGCTTCTCCCCCGGCCTGACTAATCATCCATTTGCCGTTCAACTCAGACAATTTAACAGCAGGCTCTTTTTTCTGCAATACAATCAGTGGACGTTTGAGGAACCGTACAATGCCATATTATTTTCTCCTAATACTTTATATTTCTTTACCTGGCCTAATGCACTCAATACATTTTTCTCTACCGTCATATCAGGACAAGCCATACGCGTGCTGCCCAAAGCCCCCAAATCAATGGTACCGGGCTTAGCGTTCACATCGAACGACCCCATCATACGGTTACAACCACTATTTCCATACACTTTTCCGGTCTTTGTATCAAAACCAATAAAGGGGAAACTCCTGATTGGGAGCAGGCACAACTGCACTTCCGTTAATCTCAATAATATTCCACTCTCCACCCAAAGAAGAAAGAGTTGCGACATTCTTAGTTGAAGCACAAGATGACATCCCCATCAAGGTAGCTGCCATACAAAGGGAAACAAATACTTTTTTTCATTGCTATTTTTTGTTTAAGTTAATTTTTTTACGGAACAAAGATATGTAAAATAACTCAAAAGCAAACCCTATTGTTTAGAAATAGCAATACTTTCCCCCCAAAGTATTTAGCAGGATTTTAATGTTTATCTGAGAATTAAGCCTTATATTTGCTCTTCGAAAAAATGATAATCATATTTAAAACTTTTGTAAGTAGAAGAAATGGGTAAAGTTCTTATTATCGGTGCAGGCGGTGTAGGTACCGTTGTTGCGCATAAAGTGGCTCAAAATCCGGATGTGTTCACAGAAATCATGATTGCGAGTCGCACCAAATCCAAATGCGACGCTGTTGTAAAAGCAATCGGTAACCCTAACATCAAAACCGCCCAGGTAGATGCAGACAGCGTGGACGAGCTGGTGACACTCTTCAATAGTTTCAAACCTGAAATTGTCATAAACGTGGCTCTTCCCTATCAGGATCTTACTATCATGGAAGCCTGTCTGAAAAGTGGAGTAAATTATTTGGATACAGCCAATTATGAGCCTAAAGATGTCGCTCACTTTGAATATAGCTGGCAATGGGCATACAAAAAACGTTTTGAAGAAGCCGGCTTGACAGCTATCCTCGGTTGCGGTTTCGACCGGGTGTAAGCGGCATATATACCGCCTATGCAGCCAAGCATCATTTTGATGAAATTCAATACCTGGATATAGTAGACTGCAATGCAGGAAACCATCATAAAGCATTTGCAACCAACTTCAATCCGGAAATCAATATTCGTGAGATAACTCAGAACGGACGTTATTACGAAAATGGCAAATGGGTAACTACCCAGCCACTAGAAATCCATAAAAGATCTCACCTACCCAAACATCGGACCGCGTGATTCCTATCTCCTCTATCACGAAGAATTGGAATCTTTTAGTAAAGAACTTCCCCACCATCAAACGGGCACGTTTTTGGATGACATTCGGGCAAGAATACCTGACACATCTGCGTGTTATCCAAAATATCGGCATGGCACGTATTGACGAAGTTGAATACAACGGAATGAAAATCGTTCCGCTGCAATTTCTAAAAGCTGTACTTCCCAATCCACAGGATTTAGGCGAGAATTACGAAGGTGAGACTTCTATTGGCTGTCGCATCCGCGGTTTGAAAGACGGGAAAGAACATACCTATTATATATATAACAATTGCAGCCATCAGGAGGCTTACAAAGAAACAGGTATGCAGGGTGTGAGTTACACAACCGGCGTCCCAGCCATGATTGGTGCTATGATGTTCCTCAAAGGTCTATGGAAAAAGCCGGGCGTATGGAACGTAGAGGAGTTCGATCCCGATCCGTTCATGGAACAGCTTAACAAGCAAGGACTGCCCTGGCATGAAGTAATCGACGGAAACTTGGAAGTTTAAATTAGCGATTAATCATTAATCACCAATTACTAACCTCAAAACATTGAACAACGTGAATATCGGAGATAAAGCGCCCGAAATACTGGGTATTAATGAAAAAGGCGAAGAAATCCGTCTGAGCGATTATAAAGGGAAAAAGATAGTGCTCTATTTTTATCCCAAAGACTCAACTTCAGGTTGTACAGCACAAGCCTGCAACCTGCGCGACAACTATACCGACCTGCGTAAGGCCGGCTACGAAGTTATCGGAGTCAGTGTAGACAACGAGAAAGTCGCACCAGAAATTCATCGAAAAGAACGACTTACCTTTTTACTCTAATTGCAGATACAGATAAAGAAACTGGTGGAGCAATTCGGCGTATGGGGCGAAAAAAGTATGTACGGACGTAAATATATGGGAACTTTCCGCACCACCTTCATCATCAATGAGGAAGGAGTGATTGAGCGCATCATCACCCCTAAGGAAGTAAAGACCAAAGACCACGCCGCACAAATCCTGTAACAGTGATTGATAATTAATCACTAAACACTAATCATTAATCACTAAAATAATGGCAAAGAAAGACGAACTTAATTTTGAAAACGGAAATAACATGGCAGGCAGCGAAAAACTAAAGGCGCTGCAAGCTGCCATGGATAAGATAGAAAAAAGCTTCGGCAAGGGTTCTATCATGAAAATGGGCGACGAAAGCGTCGAACAAGTAGAAGTAATCCCTACCGGTTCTATCGGACTGAACGTAGCATTGGGTGTAGGCGGTTACCCTCGCGGCCGTATCATTGAAATCTACGGTCCGGAATCTTCCGGTAAGACCACGCTGGCAATCCATGCCATCGCCCGAAGCACAAAAAAGGCAGGCGGCATCGCAGCCTTCATTGATGCCGAACGCTTTTTCGACCGCTTCTATGCAGCCAAATTGGGTGTAGACGTGGACAACCTCCTTATTTCACAGCCAGACAACGGCGAGCAGGCATTGGAAATTGCAGAGCAACTCATTCGTTCTTCCGCTATTGACATCATTGTAGTAGACTCCGTAGCCGCTCTGACACCGAAAGCCGAAATTGAAGGCGACATGGGCGATAACAAAGTAGGTTTGCAAGCGCGTCTAATGTCACAGGCTCTGCGTAAGCTGACATCTGCCGTAAGTAAGACACGTACAACTTGTATCTTCATCAACCAGCTCCGCGAAAAGATATCGGTGTGATGTTTGGCAATCCTGAAACAACCACCGGTGGAAATGCATTGAAGTTCTACGCTTCTGTACGCCTTGATATACGCGGAGGCCAAGCTATCAAGAATGGTGAGGAAGTTATTGGTAAAGCAAACTAAAGTAAAAGTTAGTAAAAAACAAAGTAGCTCCTCCTTTCCGCAGAGCTGAATTCGACATCATGTTTGGAGAATGTATCTCTCGTGCAGGAGAAATCATCGACTTAGGTGCAGAACTAGGCATTGTTAAGAAAAAGCGGTTCTTGGTTTTAGCTACAATGATACGAAAATTGCACAAGGACGTGATGCGGCTAAACAAGTTATTCTAGATAATCCGGAATTAGCAGAGGAACTGGAAGGACTTATCTTTGCAGAATTGAGAAAGGATAAATAAAGTATTTGGATACCGATTCCCATAGTGTAACAGTACAGAAATAATATTACACATCGGATTAGTTATAGTAATACATCAGAGTTTGAACATATATTATATAGAAAATGCGGATGAAGTATCCGCATTTTCTATATAAATGTTTCATTATATCATTATGTAGTTATATCATATTCCGATGCAGCACTCTTCTGCACAACCACATACTTATAAAATAAAATTACTACTTCATCCCTCTTCTTTTTTTCTGTAAGAATAGAATAAAAGCAGCTTCAAAAAGTAAATAAAAAATTCAAAGACAAATAAAAGTCATAAAGTTTACACGAAACTTGTAATTATCTCTATATAACCCAATCTTCTATATTATTACAGATTCATTTTTCTACTATTAATTGTTTAATTTATTTATGATATTTTTGTTTTATCAATTTATTTATGATATTTTTGTTGCACAATCGAACAAATCAATATATAACAAAAAATTATGACGCTGATACCTTATATTTTAATTGCAATTCCAACATGCCTACTTGCCATTGCTGTATGGACCTATTTTGATTATCGTAAAATATAAGAAAAAGAACTCGTTGATTCTTTTATTATTCCTTTTTATCCGATGCTGTTGCATGCGCAATACACAGATCGCAATCATTGCAGCATTGCATTTACATCACACAAGAATCAACCGGGAACATTGGAACAGGTCAAAGACAATATGATTTTTCAATTCATACCGAATAACGACTTCTGGAAAATAATCATTAAAAATAATAATAGTGAAGATGCCCAAATTAACTGGGAAAAAGCCAGCTTCATTATCAACGGGAAGAGCGTCCGGCATCAGTCTCCAACCTCACTCCACCGAGAGCAACTCTATGGATATAATCAAAAACAATTCTGAAATAACCCCGTACTGTTACCGCATCCAAATTAATTGCAGAAAACAAAATCAATAGGATATACGATAAGCAAGATTTGAAGAAGGGGCGGAAAGACCTCTGTCAGCATAACTCTTTTCCAATAGGCGTAGGCGACAAACCGCAATTCTTTCATATATTCAATTTTATAGTAACACAAGACAACTAACTATGACTTTTCAATATATCGTTGACCACTTGGGCAAGCCGCATTCTTGGTACGTCGTATTAACAGGTCCCCACGTTGAACTGGATATCAAAAGAAAATTAGAACAACAAGGTTTCATTACCTACGGTCCTTTTTGATTCCATTCAGCGGCATTGGGCAGACGTGCAAAAAAGATACACATTCCAACAATAACGAGGTGTGTATTAGTATACACTACTAATGAAGAAATTCAAAGGATACAAAAGGAATATGTCATCTTTACCTTTTCAAACCATTACGGCTTTATATCAAAGCCAATAAATCTTCTACAAAAACATGAATATAACATTAGTAACAATGGCTGTAGGATTGGAAAACAACAAACTATTTCAACACATCAGAAAGTTTTTTTTTCAAATTCAACCTTGCTAGATCTTCCGGTTTCAATTCTAACTCCACTAAAATTTTAGCAGTAGCAACATTATATGAAGATTCTTGTACATCACAATTTGTCTGTCCTTCATGTAAAGAGTATAGCATAGCAAAGTCATAATTCAATGCTCTTGAAACATTGTATAACGTATCCGTATCAATACTTTTCCGTGTCAACATATAATCGACACTTTGAGGTCTAACACCCAATCTCTTGCAAGTTCAGCCTTAGTAATCTGGTTATCAGCCATAACACTCCTGATAACCTCGCCAATATATATATTACTCTTTTCCATTTCTATGAAGATACGAATTAATTAGCCACAGCTAAAACTACTTGAATAATAATTTGTCTGTATATAAGTTTTGAATTAATCCATAATTTATTTGTTTTATCAATTAATTTATGATATTTTTTGCCGCGTATTCATATAAATAAAAAAGATAATACATATAAGCCATGACATTGACTATTTATATTCTCATTGCAATACCTATTTGTATACTAACCATCCTTATATGGGCTTACTTTGACTATCAAAAAATATAAGGGAACATCATCTCATTATTCTACTGTCATTTTTGTTTCCCACATTATCGCATGCCCAATATGTTGACAATGAAAAAAATGTTGTATTTCATTTAAAACGTATGAGAATCATCAAGGTATATTAGAATATATCAAAGAAAAATGTAACTTATCAATTCATTCCGAGTAGCAATGCATGGAAAGTTACCGTCAAAAAACAATACCAATGAAACAATATGGCTCAATTGGGAAAAAGCCAACTTCATTATCAACGGAAAAGCATCAGGCGTCAGTTTCTACCCCTCTACAACGGGCAAACTTCCCATGGAAAGCATCAATAGCAATCATGAAATAAACCGGACAATTCCTGCATCCAATCTAATACAGGAAAAAGGCATTGGCAAAAATATACAATAAAAGAAGTATTAGAAAGGGACAAAAACTTCCGCTACCATCGTTCTGCCAATAAAAATCGGGAGCGAACCGCCATTCTATCACACATTTAATTTTACAGTAACAAAAGACAACTAACTATGACTTTCCAATATATTATCAATCACTTGGATAAACCACATTTGTGGTATATCGTACTGACTGGTCCCGCACGCCGAACTGAGTACTAAAAAGAAACTGGAGCAACAAGGCCATATCACTTATGTTCCACTGGTTCCGGTTCGGCGTAGTTGGGCGGGATATAAAAGAAATACACATCCCGGCGGTAGCGAGATGTGTATTTGTATATGCAACCAATCAAGAGATTCAAGGGATGCAAAAAGAATATACCATCTTGCCTCCTCAAACCATCACAGCTTTACATCAAAACCAATAAATATAAACCAGCGTACTGAAACTGATAACTATCCACAACAATATACCCTTGTACAAGCGGCTTAACTCCTACTGCTTTCAGGACATCACGCGACAAGGGAAGCGCCGATAAAGAACAAAGTTATTGTCAATGTTTTACGAGCAATACTATTGATTCCCGCACCAATCAACATACCTGTTTCTGAAAGGCTCAGCACATAGGTATTGACAATCATTGCCAAAACAAAGAAGAAGATAAACCAAGGAATGCTAATCTTTTGTCCCTTACTCTTAAAAATAAATGAAGTCGCGATTGCCAATGGAATAATCCAAAGAGCACGAGTCAGTTTGATAGTAGTGGCAATCTTCAGGGCTTCTTCACCATAGGCAGCACCTGCACCAACCACCGAACTGGTGTCATGGATAGCAATGGCAGCCCATGTACCAAACTCTTGCTGACTCATATTCAAGGCATGACCTATTACAGGAAATATAAACAATGCAATCGCATTCAAAATAAAAATCGTACCCAAAGCCACAGACATTTCACTATCTTTTGCTTTCAGCACCGGCCCCACAGCAGCAATAGCGCTACCACCGCAAATAGCCGTACCGGAGCTGATCAGATAAGAAGTGTCACGATCTACTTTCAGAAACTTACGACCAATAACCCAGCCGATAAGTAACGTACCTACCACAGAGATAATCGTAAATTCCATTCCTTCCTTACCGGAAGCAAGCGAAGCCTGCAAATTCATACCGAAACCCAGACCCACCACAGAATACTGCAACAGATATTTGGATATTTTTTTATTAAACTTAGGATGTGCCTGTCCGCATAGCAAAGCAAACGACAGACCAAGAAATAAAGCTACCGGAGGGGTAACCCATGCGGAATAAGCGTGCATTCCCGGAATATAATCAAGAAACAAGAAAAAAGAAAGAATGACAAGAAGTGAAACGTAAATAATTTTGTTGTTGTTTTGCAAAAAAGACATATTGATGCTTTTCGCCAATGTTCGAGTTGAAGCCATATTCTTTATTTTTATTATTATTTTTCCGGGCGCAAAGGTAGGCTTCTTTCCTCAATCACACCAATCGTTTCTACTTATACACTATAATTTATTGTTATAATGCATTGCAAACTGCATGAATACTTGCGCCAAGCCGCTTTCCTGTCCCTGAGGCTGTGCAAAACTAAAGTCGCGTAACATAGGCATATCCTTAATTTCAACAACACGCAATTGCCCTGAATACAATTCGCGCGTAATGGAACGAACGGAAACAATGCCCAGACAATCGGTATGTTCCAAAAACAACTTGATACTTTCCGTGCTTCCCAAATACATCAAAACCTGCAAAGAGGATAACTTTATATTATGTTGTTGCAAAGCGCGCTCAAAGACATCCAATGTCCCCGAACCTCTTTCGCGAAGCACCAAAAGGCAGATGCAACAGTTCCTCGGAGTTATCTCCTCCCCGATGGCAAGTTTACTACCCGTACGGACCACCGCCACCAACTCGTCTTTCAAAAAAGTGGTATATTTGATATTAGGCAAACGAAACACGCCTTCAACAAATCCCAAATCAATGCGATGTTCCTGCAAAGCGGCCTCTATCTCTCTGGAATTGCCGTTCAGCAACGACAAATTAACATGAGGAAACTTACCGATAAAACTGGCGAGCAAAGGCGGCAATACATACTGGGCAACAGTAGTACTGGCCCCCTCAAAGCTTCAAACCGCCGGTGTACTCATTATGCAGCAAATGCATTTCATATTCCAGCCGTTTATAATCTTCCAGAATTCGTTCACAGTGTTCCAAAAGCAATTTGCCTGCCTCAGTCAACGAAATTCTACTACCCTGCCGGTCGAACAAACGTGTCTGATAAGCAGCTTCCAACTCTTGTATATGTTTGGTTATTGCAGGCTGGCTGACAAACAATTCTTGCGAAACTTTCGTAAAGCTCAGATTCTTCGCAACAGACTGGAACACTTTTAAACGAAAATCACTCACGTTACAATGAATTAGAACAATTAATTATTCTGCAAATCCCCACTCCTTATACCTAACGCCGACATCAACGGATATCCCAAAATCTCCCAACGGTAAGCAACCGGAGTTACCGGCTTTTCCATCCGGAAAAAAACAATGTCTTTTGCATTTCCTTTTTGTCCTGCACTTTCTACTACCGACTCTTTCAGTACATTTTCAACTTCCTCACCATACTCTTCATTAAAAGGCACGACAATCAACTTTTTCACCTCGGCGGAATTCAAGACTATATGCAATAAATCAAGATACAACTCCCCTCGGGATACAAACCCTTCTGAAGACACAGCCATAAAACAAAATTCCCCTAAAGGGACCTTTGAAAGCCATCCCATCCAATTCACTTTTCAAATCGGACGGCAAACAATCTTCCAGCTTTTCCCGGACTGCTCATCATACACCAAAAGTATTTGCACATCATTACTCCCCTTTCACCCCGGCATCCATTGCCAGACACATGGTAAATAGTGCCAAGTCAGCCCCTCTGTAAAGAACGTCCCAGCAACGGTTCAAAATACTTCCTCAAATCGTTTATAACAAAATTCAGGTAGGCAACATCAATCACCATTACCGTTTCGGAAAGTTTTTTATTCAGTATTCTCCATAATTACATGTTTATTGAGGGAGTAAAAGATACAAAAAGTTTTGTAGATAAAAGGTATTTGTCGCAAATCAGCCAATTTGACATTCATTTTCTTCTATTAACTGAAATTTTGTCACATTTCTGCCACTGGCAAATCTTTTGCGCCTTTTAAGGTGTTATGAAGCTGATAAAAATAGAAAGGAGAACAAAATATGAACTTTAACCAATTTACTATCAAAGCTCAAGAAGCCGTACAAAAACGGCTGTAAACCTGACGCAAACGCGGGGGCAACAAGCCATTGAACCCGTACACTTGCTTCAAAGCGTGATGAAAGTGGGCGAAAACTGTTACCAATTTCATCTTCCAGAAGTTAGGCATGAACGGGCAGCAAATCGCACTTGTACTTGACAAGCAAAAAATAGATTCATTACCTAAAGTATCAGGTGGAGAACCTTATCTAAGTCGCGAAACGAACGAAGTCTTTCAAAAAAGCCACCCAGTACTCTAAAGAGATGAACGACGAGTTTGTTTCATTGGAACCCATTCTGCTGGCTTTGCTCAATGTAAAGAGCACCGCTTCCACAATCCTGAAAGATGCCGGAATGACGGAAAAAGACTTGCGAAATGCAATCAATGAATTACGAAAAGGCGAAAAGGTTACTTCGCAGTCCAGTGAAGACACTTATCAATCATTGGAGAAATATGCCATTAACCTGAACGAGGCAGCCTCGAAGCGGTAAACTGGATCCTGTAATCGGACGTGACGAGGAGATCCGCCGGGTGCTGCAAATCCTAAGCCGCCGTACCAAGAACAATCCTATATTGATAGGTGAGCCGGGTACAGGTAAAACAGCCATTGTAGAAGGACTTGCCCACCGTATATTGCGGGGTGATGTACCTGAGAATCTGAAAAACAAACAGGTTTATTCACTGGATATGGGTGCATTGGTTGCAGGAGCCAAATATAAGGGCGAATTCGAAGAACGTCTGAAAGCCGTCGTCAATGAAGTGAAGAAATCGGAAGGAGACATCATTCTGTTCATCGACGAAATCCACACATTGGTAGGCGCCGGTAAAGGAGAGGGAGCAATGGATGCCGCCAATATTCTGAAACCGGCCCTGGCACGCGGAGAATTGCGGAGCATTGGCGCCACCACCCTTGATGAGTATCAGAAATACTTTGAAAAGGATAAAGCGTTAGAACGCCGTTTTCAAATTGTCATGGTAAACGAACCGGATACGTTGAGCACCATTTCCATTCTTCGTGGTTTGAAAGAACGTTACGAAAATCACCACCACGTGCGGATTAAAGACGAAGCCATTATTGCTGCTGTAGAACTGAGTAACCGCTACATCACCGAGCGTTTTCTACCGGACAAGGCTATCGACCTAATGGATGAAGCTGCTGCCAAGCTCCGTATGGAAGTAGATTCTGTACCGGAAGAGTTGGATGAGATTTCACGTAAGATCAAGCAGCTGGAAATTGAACGCGAAGCCATTAAACGTGAAAACGACCGGCCCAAACTGGAACAAATCGGTAAAGAACTTGCAGAACTGAAAGAACAGGAAAAGTCCTATAAAGCAAAGTGGCAAAGCGAAAAGACACTGGTCAACAAAATTCAGCAGAATAAAGTTGAAATAGAAAACCTGAAGTTTGAAGCCGATAAAGCGGAACGTGAAGGTGATTATGGAAAGGTTGCCGAAATACGTTATGGCAAACTTCAAGCCCTGAATCAGGAAATTGAAGAAACGCAACAAAAGTTGCACGAAATGCAAGGTGACAAGGCAATGATTAAAGAAGAAGTCGATGCCGAAGATATCGCCGATGTAGTTTCCCGCTGGACAGGCATACCGGTAAGCAAAGATGTTGCAGAGCGAAAAAGGATAAGGCTGCTGCATCTGGAAGACGAGTTACACCAACGGGTCATCGGTCAGGACGAAGCCATTGAAGCCGTATCCGATGTCGTACGCCGCAGCCGCGCAGGATTGCAAGATCCCAAACGTCCTATCGGTTCGTTCCTCTTCCTCGGCACTACCGGTGTAGGTAAGACGGAGCTTGCCAAGGCGCTTGCAGAATTCCTGTTCGATGACGAAACGATGATGACACGTATCGACATGAGCGAGTATCAAGAGAAGCACAGCGTCTCCCGTTTGGTCGGAGCGCCTCCGGGATACGTAGGATATGATGAAGGTGGTCAGTTGACGGAAGCCGTTCGTCGCAAAGCCCTACTCTGTCGTGTTGTTCGATGAAATCGAGAAAGCCCATCGGATGTATTCAACATACTACTGCAAGTGTTGGACGACGGACGTTTGACGGATAATAAGGGACGTACTGTGAACTTCAAGAACACCATTATCATCATGACTTCCAATATGGGAAGCGGATACATTCAAAGCCAAATGGAAAAGGCTGAATGGTTCTAACAAAGAAGAAATTGTGGAAGAGACCAAAAAGGAGGTAATGAATATGTTGAAGAAGACCATCCGTCCGGAATTTCTGAACCGTATCGACGAAACCATCATGTTCCTGCCACTGACGGAAACGGAAATCAAACAGATCGTTGTACTCCAAATCAAGAGTGTGCAGAAAATGCTGTCCGGTAATGGTGTAGAACTTGAATTGACTGATGCCGCCATAGACTTCCTTGCCAATGCAGGATATGACCCTGAATTCGGCGCCCGCCCGGTAAAACGTGCCATACAGCACTACTTGCTGAACGACCTGTCCAAAAAACTATTGTCGCAGGAAGTAGACCGCAACAAGCCCATTACGGTGGATGCAAATGCCACGAAAGATGGATTGATATTCAGAAACTAAATAATAAAAACAGGAGATGTGTACCCCCAATAGCACATCTCCTGTTTTATTTTGATAGATAGCCATATTATCAGACTTAACCTACCACCCCTCTTTCATCTTCGCAACAATATACCGTACATCATCTTCAGTCACCATCGGACCACTCGGCAAACACAAACCCTGTTTAAATAACTGTTCACTAACCCCATTCGTATAAGCAGGGGTATCCTTATAAACAGGTTGTTTATGCATGGGTTTCCAAAGAGGACGACTTTCAATACCAGACCTGTCAAGCCATACACGCATTGCCTCCACATTGAGATTAGGTTCACAAGCCGTATGCGCAGAGCAAACCTCATGTGCAACACCCGCAGCACCGCCAACAACGCCCTGAACCTTCTCCTCATAAAGCATGCTCCTCGCCTACTACATGCAGTCCCTCATCCAAGCAATACCGTATTCAACCAATAGTTGCTGTCATAATCCGCAGAAGGATTGACATGTAACCTAATCCCCTTTACATCTTTCAACAACTCCTGATAAAGCGAGCAAACTACCTTATGATGATTGATATGATCAGCAGCCACAGTCATCTGGCCGCGACCGATACCGGCACAAATATTACTCATACGATAATTGTAACCGATATGTTCATGCTGATAATAAGGATATGCCTCGCGGGCCTGTGTAGCATAGAACATGATTTCCTTCTTACTCTCAGCATCCGGACAGATCAATGCACCGCCTCCCGATGTGGTAATCATCTTATTGCCGTTGAATGAAAGCACCCCATATTTACCAAAAAGTACCACACGTCCGACCTTTGTACCGACTTCCAAAACCTTCGGCGGCATCCTCTATCACCGGAATATCATATTTATCGGCAACAGCCATTATTTCATCCAGTTTGGCAGGCATGCCATACAGATAAACCGGCACAATAGCCTTCTGGCTTCTTACCTGTCTTGGCAATACGATCAGCTATTGCCATATCAAGCAGTTGAGGATCCATATTCCATGTATCCTCTTCAGAATCTACAAATACAGGAGTAGCCCCCAGATAAGTCACAGGATGGGATGATGCGCAGAACGTAAAACTTTGTACCATTACTTCATCACCCACACCTACACCGCATGCTAAAAGTGACAGATGTACAGCAGCCGTACCGGCAGACAAAGCCACCACATGTTTATTCTCACCTACAAAAGTCTCCAAATCCTGTTCAAAGCCATTTACATTCGGACCGAGTGGAACAACCCAGTTTGTATCGAAAGCTTTTCGCGTATGAAGTCCTGCTCCTTGCCACTCATGTGAGCTAGGCAAAGATAAATTCGTTTGTCCATAAAATATATGTGATTTATAAAACTATATTTTTAATAATCTTACACCTATTTCCCACAGCCAATACCCCATCTGGAATATCTTTCGTTACGACCGAACCAGCACCAACAACGCCCATTTCCCAACCTTCACACCAGGAATGATAGTTGAACCTGCACCAATCCATGTACCTTCCCTATTTCTACATTGCCACAAAGCGTGCAATGCGGAGAAATATGGACAAAATCATTTAAGATACATTCATGATCAACTGAAGCACCAGTATTAATTATACAATGCTTGCCTATTTTGACTTCAGACTGTATTATTGCTCCTTGCATCACTACTGTACCCACATCTATTTTAGCTTCTTCTGAAATTATAGCCGAAGGATGAAAGGCTTTTACCAAAAATCAACGTTCACTCCCTCTGCTATTTTCTTCCTAACACTGTTATTTCCTATGCTGATAATCAATGGACCTCGGACTTCTCCCGAATGTAATACGGGATAATTAAGAAGTTGATAAAGCTTTTCACTATCATCAAATAATGCTTCAATAGGCTCATGATTAGCACGAAGAATATCAATGATCACTTTTTGCATGACCACTGGCACCATATAAATACATTTATCTAAAGGATTAGTTATTTCCAGTAAAAGGCTCCATTGTTGCCGAAGTCTCAGAGCGATCCCTTCTCTTACAAACACTTTCTTAATTGTTAAAACAATGATTCTCAAATCAAGTATAAAAGAGCAATGATCTACATACCAAACATCCAGCTCAAACTTTTTTTGCCCAACTAATAGCATTACGTCCGTTCACTTGTGCCCCAGCCCGTAATACCGGGACGAACTTCATGTCTACGTGCTTGCTCTTTATTATACAGAGGAAGATATTGAGGAAGCAAAGGACGAGGACCAATTAAAGCCATATCACCTTTCAACACATTTATTAATTGCGGTAATTCATCTACAGAAGTAGAACGAATCAACTTTTCCCACCTTCGTCAAGCGCTGCTCGTCCGGTAATAAATCACCATTCACATCTCGTTCATCAGTCATCGTTTTGAATTTGATAACTTTGAATATCTTACCATTTCTTCCAGGGCGTTCTTGAGTAAAAAATGCTCCCCTCCTTTTATTAGCAAAATGTAGCCATAAAGTAATAAGAAATAATATTGGCCCAATAATAGCCAACATACAGAATACAATGATAAGATCTATCAATCTCTTGAAAAAAGAAGAATACATACTAAAAAATGTACTTACAAATCTATGATAGCCATGCTTCCCGTACCTTATCTCAAATCAAAATCACTCAACAACTGATTCTAAAAATGAAACGAATTCATTTCTAGCTGTGCCCTCGAAAAATGGGATTCAGCAAAACACCTGGCATTTTTACCACAAGATACTCTGTAATCTTCATTATCCAATAAACTTATCAATCAACTGCAAATGCTTTTAGCATCATTAGGAGTAACAACAACACCCAAATGATTTTCTTTAATCATATCAGCAAGCCACCCAGGATAATTATTCAAGACAGGTAACCCTGACGATATATAATCAAAGAATTTATTAGGAGAGGTACCATAATAGAAAGCTGGAACATTGGCCAAAACCATTAAACCTACATCAGCAGAAGCAACCAACTTATTTAATTCTGTTTTAGGCATAGGTGCATAGAATTTACAATTATCCAACTGCTCTTTTCGAGCTCGTTCCATCAAATGCGGTTTCACTTTACCATCTCCAACAAATACCAGCACAATATCATCTCTTCCCATATCCTTTAAAACAGCAGCCTGCATCTAAAATAGCATCTAAACCATTCGCAACCCCATGCGCTCCTGTAAAAGATAACCACTTTTATCTGTAGGTTTTACTCCTTCTAACAACAAATTATCACGTAAGGATGGTTTGAAAATTTTCTAAATCACATCCATTAGGAATCATTGCTATAGGTTTATTAATCTGGCTTCTTTTTTTTATCCCCCACACAAATACCAGGAGAAAGCCCTATACAAGCATCTGCACAATGATAACTCAACCATTCCAAAGCACTCATGCCCCATAACCAAAAAGGGTTCCTCATACCCAAAGCTTTAGAGCAATTCGGGCCATAAATCCCCGGACCTCAAAAACAAATTTCTTCTTTCTAAATAATTTCATTACAATTCCTGGAATACCTGCCGTAAAAGAGGTGTTGAGGTCGCAAAAAGCAAATCGTAATCCTCTTTTTAAAGCTGATTGAAATTCCTCTCCAAGCAAATTTCAAAAAGTCCAAGCCCTCTTATCAATCCCATCTTTATTAGAATATGGTAGTGCTATTTGAATAACTCTTATGCCATCTATCATCCCTTGATGAATTCCTTTCACATTAGTTTCCGGTAGACTTAGCTTTGCCGTTTCACCGCAAACCATACAGACCGAATGCCCTTTTGCTATTAAACGTTGCGCTAACTCATACGAACGTGTACCACCAGCTTGAGTAGGAGTCGTAAAATGTTGATGAAAATATAGAATTTTCATATTTTTATATTAATCTAATTGTAGTTTTTTTATTTCATTATCTTTTGTCTGTATTACTATTTCATTACATTTTTTCTTTTATTCCATAGTAATTAGCACAATAATTTTCTTTTTATAGAATAATTAAGCCCTTCTGCATTAATATCTAAATTTTTACAGTTTGTATGCCATAGCTGCCGCATAAACATTGCGTTCGGCTTATGCTCTATTATGTCTACACATATCCAAACCATTCATTCTTCCGCTTTATTAATTTCTATAGTGTATTATGTCTTTACCTAAAATATGAAAAACAGGCTACTTTTTCCTTCAAAAAATATAGGATATTTCTGTTTCATAGAGTGATGCATCTAATGCTTGCGACCAGTTATACCAAACAAATCTCTCTCCCTTAAGCATTTGGTCTAAATTATCAAGCATAATAGTATTATGAGATTCTGTTCCCATAAAAATATTTTATATATTTCTTTTTCTGTATTGTATTTATATGATCCCCATCTAACAATATATTTTTTCACCCTTATACCAAATATCTATATGCAAATTATCAGCTTGCGAAAGGACGTTCTTTTATACTTTCCACATCTTATAAAAAAGTCAAGACATCTTTCTCCCTTATAATATAATAGCCTCCATTCTTAAATGTGACATTCCCCTGCTTTCTTTCAATTTTAGGATACAAACAACGCTTTTAAATTCTTTCTGTTATAGAACCAATCTCTATCTTCAAAAGTAATAGCATATAGATTTTGCTTAGTCAACAAAAATGTAAAGCATCTAACTGTGGACGATAATCTCTATAATCACAATCATTCAATCTAAAAAATAAAGCCCCATCATTTGCACCATAATTTGGTAAATACCCACTTAATTCATCTTGGCATTGGCACAAAAAGTTCAATGATTGATAACTCCGCTCATACACCTCTTTACAAAATAATTCACCATTATTGTCTGCAACCGCTATAGCCAAAAGTGAGTAATTGAACAACAACCCGGTGGTAGTTCATACTAAACTGTAAAATGTACCATCCTCCGCTATTTGATATTTGATTTCTTCCTCAAACCATTTCTTTCCTTTTTCCACTCTTTAGCGTCTGAAATTGAGGAAACAATAGCCTATTAGATATAAGGTCAATGTCTCTGTTATGGCATGATTATTGCGAACCGCAATTTTGAAAAATTAATATTCGTACGAACGTGCTTCATTTGTCCATAAATCGACCTAATAAGCAAGTCAAAAACTTCTTCAGTCAATGCTTTATCTGTCCGATAGTAATAAAGAGCAAAACCCAATTCAAAATGCGTAAAGAAATCTCTTTGGCTACATTTATAATTAGGGACCACAATTCAGAGGATTTTGATGAATCCAATCTATTATTTGAGTAAAAACAAAACTTGCATGACTTTTGCCTGTTTTTTGATCATATCGAATAATATCATAAAGAAATGAGAAACGAGACTTTTCCCATACGTATTTAATATCCCCGATTTCAGGTATAAAATCTTCAATTTCTGTCCAATGCTTTGAAACATTATATTTATAATTTGTATCAGGATTTGTCAACCAATCATAATCCTTACCAAGATTATACCAAAGGGAAGAAAAAAACAGTACTCCCCCATCTTGCATTCGTCTCACTCTTTCAGACAGAGATGTAATATTGACATCTTTTATTACTACATCTTTTCTATCTGAAAACAAAAAAATGGAATAACACACTTTCTCCAATCGTCTAACGATAAATATGCTTCATTTTCCAAAAAAAACTGGATATTTTATTTTTAGCACACCACTTCTACGTCGCAATTCATATTGACAACGAAATAAAAAGTATCTCATTCCCATATTACGAAGTAATTGAATATACAAATAAAATTTCTTCATGAGATTATTTTTTCTCAAGGCTCTATTTCAATCCATTTATTCAGTTTCAAACTTTCAATACAAGCAAAAGATGCTTTTGTTGTATTGATTATAGAACAAAAAGGAATCAAAAAAGCTTCTCCTCCTTTAATATTCTTTCATTTAACAAAGAAAATTGAGTCGTATGTCCTTTATCCATACTTTTTCATTTTAGTAAATCCTTTACAACCGTATCCTTTCAGTTCCCTCCAATTATCTAGAACCAAAGTTTTTTCTTGAGTATATATTTCCACACGTTCTTTGAATAAGACTTACTTCCATTTGCAAAATAATTTATCACTGCATTAGACCCATCTTTATATCTTAATAAAATACTTGCATTATCAGTATTCTCTTCAGGATTTTCACCCCATTGCATTCATACACACCGAAGTAACGATGCTATCAGTGAGGAACGAACATAAATCTATGAAATGACAAGCTTCACCAATTATACGTCCACCACCCGTTTTTAGATCATGTACCCATACTTCAGAAGGAATAAAGCCCGCATTCATAGTAGCTATTATATTCTTTCACTCCCTTTCCTGCAAGTTCTTTTCATTTTTACTGCAAATGAAGAGAAACGCCTATTGAAACCAACAGTCAACGTTACTCCATTTTTTTGCGCCATTTGATATGCAGTGCCTATTTCACCCAGTTCTTTTTGATTTAAGCACAATGGTTTCTCAACAAATACATGCTTACCAGCATATAACGCATCCAAAACCATTGGAGCATGAAGATTATGCCGGGTAGTTATCATAACTAAATCTACTACATCGTCTTTCAGAATCTCATGATAATCAGAAGTCGCTCTTTTTGCACCAACTTTTTTTGCCAAGATCTTTGCGGATAATCCTTGCGCACTTGCAATATAACGAATACATGCCTTTGATTTAGTTAAAGCTGGAAGCATTGTGGCTGAGGTAAAGTTCCCAGCTCCAATAATTCCAATTTGTCCTTTCGTTCCTGTGAAATTTAATGATGTGACTTCAACTACTGTACGCATTTTGCTATCACTCGGATATTTTATAATAGAAGCTATTGAACCATGCTTTCGCATGTCACCATATATTTCCTTATAATTATCTAATTTTACCTCTTCTGTTATCAAAGATTTTACATCAATCCTCCCCATAGCTATGGCTTGCAAAACAGTCTCAAAAAGTTTCGTTTTTCAGTCCAACGAACAAAAGGTAACGGATAATCTATTCCTCTATTCTCATAATCGTCATCATAACGTCCTGGACCATAAGAGCAAGATACCTGAAATGACAATTCTTTTTTATAAAAAATCATCTCTGCGAAGACCTAAGCCAATAACTCCAACAAGTACAATACGCCCTTTTTTTTTTCTTGACATCTCCGCAGCTTGATGTATTACCTCATCTGTTTTTGTTGATGCTGTTATCAGAATAGCATCCGCACCATAAGATGCGGTTTCTTCCAACACATACTTTTACGGATCTGTACCTTTTTTGTAGGATTAATACCAATAATATTTTTTTTTTCTTGCTAACTGTACTTTTTCCTCATCAAAATCTATACCAATTACTCTACAACCATTGGCTTGCAACAGTTGAGCCGCTATTAAACCTATCAATCCCAAACCTATCACAACTACTGTCTCACCCAATTGTGGATTAATTAAACGGATACCTTGTAATCCAATAGAACCTATTATTACCGTAAAAAAAGGATACATTTTCCGGTATCTTAGCTACTAAATTCTTTGGAACACATACATATTCAGCATGTTGCCCATTAGAAGCGACTCTATCACCAACCTTAAACTCTGTTACTCCATTTCCTATAGCAACTACCGTACCAGAATTACAATAGCCCAATGGTAAGGGATGTCCCAATTTATTAAATACAGCTTCTATTGTAGGTTGTACTCCATCAGTTTTTTATCTTATCCAAAACTTGCTTTTTACCTTATCCGGTTGCTGGCGAGCTTTATCTATCAGACTAGCTTTCCCAAACTCTACAAGCATACGTTCTGTTCCCAAAAGACACTAACGAGCAAGAGGTTTTAATTAATACACTTCCCGATTTCACTTGTGGTACAGGTACTTCTTCAAGTATAGTCTGCCCCGATTTCATATCTTGAATAATCTGTCTCATAATCAACTATACACCAATAATAATATTCTCTATTTTAATTCTGCAATAATTTTATCATAGAATTGAATTAATGCTAAACCTTTCAGATTTAGCATTACATGCTTCCTTTCATTCTTCAATTTTGAAAGATTCTTTAATACAATAAACAATTCATCCATATCATTTCGTTTCACTGTATATACTCCATGTGGTCTATCTACTACATCAGTGGCTACTACACTTAATCCAAAATCTAAAGCCTTCATGTATAGACAAACTATCTCCATCTGTTGAAGTATAGCGAATAAAACAATCCATAGTCAAACACTTTTTGAAATGAATGAGGACTATCTAATATTAGAATATTTTTTTAGGCAATAAATAATTTTTCTTTTTTATACGTCCCCGAAGGATCTGAAATAACTAATCCCCAGCTTGGTCTTTCAGAAAAAAAAGCTATTAATTCCGATACTCCATAAATTTCTTGACCATATTTATCTAAAGAGTAATTATAAGCATTTGTTATACATACAAAAAGAGCACTTCGTTCGTAATATTACAAGTTCCTAGGATTTCATCCCATTTTCTAAATCAGGCTCCTCAATAGAGGGGTATATAAGCGATAACAAAGTAGCTTTAGAATTATACTTGATTGCCACCTTCAGACTATGATTATTTATCACAATAGGATAGGTGCACAACTTGACAGAATAAAAAATCCAAGCAATTCATTACAAAATGAAAACGTCCCAAATCTCCATGATATGTTATCAATGAAATTTTATGTTGTACTAAACAACATATAGCAAAAAGACTCTCAATTTTGGTGAAGAAGTATGTAAATGAATAATATCATTTGCACTAATTGCTTTAATAAAAAGAATATATAGTAAAATTATTCAAATCATAAAAAGTATAGTCATATCCCAATTTATCAATCAATTTGACCAGTCTATCTACATGTATTGTCACTCCACCAATAGGAAGAGGCCGTTTACCAACTATCAATATTTTTTTTCGCATATTTCAATATAATATTTTTTCACCGCATATACTAATGAGAGCAGAATTGCAAAAATTATATATTCATAAAACGCTATCATATTGAAGAACAAATCAAACCACCCCAAGGTTAAAAAGCTGCCAAACAAATACAATATAAGAATAGTGCAAATTGATTTTTCTTCAATGAACAAACTAACAATAAATGTCCAACAAGACTATAAACAATTACAGTAAAGATCCCCCCAAATACCTCCATATATAAATATTGTTCCGAAAAAAGTTTTCACATTTGATTCCATTCCTGGACCGACTGCTGTCCACAAATCACTATATACTTTTTCTAATGGAATTCCCATTAGCTTATAATAGAAGTTAACAACTGGCATAAAAAGTGTCTCTACTGAAATATCAATAGAGCATTTATCTTACAATATTGCGAGAAACTAGCAATACTAGAAACAAAAATAAAAGAATGTATGATTAAATATAAAATTCCAAGGAGCCGCATAACCAAAAACGATACTATATGATATAAAAAAAACGAACAATGAACTTTATTACCAACAGTAATAAATGAAATATCTTCATGCTTTATTTAAGATTATTTTTACGAATTATAATTACGGACAATAATACAAGCACGATCGAACCTTTTGTTGAATAAGCCACAGCATAAAAAACAGTAGATAAAATAACGAACCACTTTAATATGATATTTCTTTTTAATACTATATTATCAGCACAAATGAACCATAAAATGACAAATCTTAAATATACAGCCATATGGGCTATCAAGCCTGTTCCACAAAAAGTCTTTAAATTCATCAGAACCTATAGGAGCTATTTTAATAGCAGCATATACAAGTCCCAAATCTACTAACAAGGCTATGATAGAACTAAAAAATCAAAAAAGCATCTTGAGGTATATATATTTTTTTTGTTTAAAAGGCGTTTTTATTATTTATCGTTTTTCTTAATAGACATGTTTCAAAAAAATATAGCCCACTAACCAATACAAAGCCAGACCTATGCACCATATATAAAACTGAGGGTAGATTATAAGGAATAGAAATTAAAATTATCAGCAAATAATATAAATACAAAAAACAATACATAGATAAGGAACTGACAAGAAAAATGGTAGGTGTATAAAATGTACCATACATTTTCCTATCTATTGCAATAAACAAAAAAGAGTTTCCAATGTTAGTAAAAAGAACAGGCATTATTTTACCTCTAAATGATCCTTTCAATAAATATTGTAGCCACAAAGACAATCCTGATAACTGAAACCTCAACTTAAAAAGATCAGCATCATCACTAATACCTATTACTTTCAATTTATACAAATGTGTATTTTTATCATTCCAGCCAGCATCCGTTGTTCTAGCTGTCTTTATAACCAGCTAACTTAACACATTCAATTGAATAATTATTATAATCTCCATTCGGATAGGCAATAATGTTCAATAGGGCAATCACACAATTTTTTCTTTTTTTTAGAATGAGCTATCTCATCACATTGTTCTTCTTGAGTGCATTGGGGTAATATAGGATGTATACGGGTATGAGACCCAAAAAATCACATATTTTTTTAATCTATTAATATCATCTTTTGTTAATCCATGAGGGCGGACTTACCACCATCTCAGGATAATAAAGTTTTTTATCTTTCAATAACCGTAATCTCTTTTATTCGTGCATTTTTTATAACATACTACTGATTGTTGTTTTAAGCATTTCCACCAAAAAGGATGATTCGTAGCTACAACTTGGGAACATAAATAGATTTACTGGTGTCAAGTTGTATTTTTTTATTAATGGCAACTATTTACATTGCCTTTATGCCCATCATCAAAGGTTATAATTAAAGAATTATTTGGAAGATTTACTTTTGACAAAAAATCATTCATTGAGATTATAACATACTTCTTCATTAAATATTATATATGCGACAAAAACACTGCTACTGTAAGATTATGATAAGAAATAATTGTCACTTTTTTACGATTCCAGAAACGAAAAAAGTACATCTATATGCAGCCAAGCAAAAATCAACATAAATATATATTTCATTATTTACATAGTTTTAGAGTTTGTAAAAATATATATTTACTAAAATCATTTTTTTTAGTAGCCTAAATATTTCTCTCTGAATGGTAAAACATTGCATTAATGATGCCCCATAATTACATTTTAATGTAAACACAGAAAATACACTATATATACATACAGAAACTATCCATAATAATTTATTTTGGTATTCTTTTTAAATCTGCCAGTCTTATGGCATAATGATAACAAGCCTTTCCTATATTATTATTTGATATTTTATTTTGAGACAAGAATTCTCACTTTATGATAAATCACAGAAGAATATAAACAAACTTTTTTTAACGATTTCTTTTTAATCTTAAAGAGAACTCAAAATCTTCTTCTCCAAAGAAAAAACGCTCAGTCAATTTCCCCTGTGCGATTCATATCAAAAAAGAAGTGCACAACCTGTTGCATAATCAATTTCTTTATATCCCGTCTGAGGTACATTCTGTATATGTTCATTAGAATAATAATAGAAACGAGCACCATACCAAGTAATTTTCCCCCACAATTCCATATACGATTTGAAGGATCAAATAAACGAATCTGAGGAACAAATGCAGTAAACTGAGAATGTTCTAATGCAAAAGAGAACAGTTTAGAAATTGCATTTTTCTGCTATTTCTGTATCGTTATTCAACAATAAGACATATTTATACCCGAGTTTTTCAACATAGTCTAATGCCACATTATTCCCAGCCGCAAATCCTAAATTATCTGAATTTCTAATAAGTACGATTTTATCTTTGGCTATCAATACTCAACAATTTTCTTTCAGTGTCTACTTCTCCACCATTTCTTGCTTGCTGTTCATCATAGCATACACACATAAAATAGTGACTTTGGCAATAAGACTTCAATAACTCATATTCATTTTGTTCTGAATGATTATCAACTAGAATAATGGTATAATCTATACCCACCTCATTTTTCAAAAGAAATGAGACAATCTTTTAGTATAATTATAACCATTCCAATTAATATAATAATGTAAAGTTTTTCCATCATGAAATTATTCCTCTATTTTTTTTCAATTCTTTCCATATTAGAATAAGTAAAAGTATTTCAGATACAATCATAGAAATGGCAGCACCTCTATCTTTCAAGACAATCGATAATAAAGAGCACAGTACTAAACTAAAAAACCTGCTTTCCACACAAGCTACAAACTTTTTTTTAGAATATCCCATATTTACTAAGCCTATTATGCCATAATAAAAATTCATACCACCAAATAATATGACGAAAGCCATTATTTGTATGTCTAATATAGATTTATAATAACTCTCATCTAAAAAATGTCTTCACTAAGAACGGAGAGATACATATAAGCATCAATGATATAACAAACAATACAGAAGAAAAAAAACGACCTATTTTATAATAAGATTCTACTCCTTTATTACTAGATATTTTTCTACTAAAAAGGATAGCACGCTGCACCGAACGAAGTACAATTGAT
>VOFK01001211.1_pt1 | contig 29577 bp, 31 predicted proteins | sample 5384121 | NCBI WGS metagenome assembly VOFK01 (sample SAMN12384730, study PRJNA508395) | human gut metagenome | isolation source: healthy gut J | host: Homo sapiens | reverse complement strand
AATGAATACCATAAAACGCGTTTCTCCCCATTGTCCGCAAAGGTGGGCGTTGCAGGCATTCCAGCAATCGACAATAAAAAGTACTTAATACCATAATTCGGCAATGGTGAAACCAACAACCATTCTGCTCCTCGTTGAAGAACGAAGTGCAAACACTGCCCCCTGCCAGCCATAAACCAACGAACAGTGTCGCAAATACATAGAAGTTATCCCCAATTTATCATACCTTTAGATTAACACACTTTTTCGGACCGTTAATAAATAAAGAGAACAGCTCCATAACGCATCATCAATGCCGGCCACCATTATATATTTTCCACGACGTTGTAGTCACAACTTGTAAAACACAATATTTACGTTTTTCATTGCCACTTGCCATGTCATAGCTTGTGAGGTAGCATCTTTCTCCCAACCGATAACTGTATGGATGATTCACTTTAACAGTGCCTCATCATCACAAGCAGCGCACCTCGGCAGCAAAACGGGAAGGGCTTCCATTAGGATAGCATTCCACGGAAAGGAACGCGGATTCCATCTCTGAAGCGATAGGAAACGCCATTCATGTCAAAAGCCTCACGTGCGGTCCGCGCAAGGAAGGAATACGCAATGTCGGGTGTCACTGCTTCCAAAGAATCCGGCGAAAAGGGTGCCCAGCCATAATCCTGCGCATGGTTTCAGCAGGAAACGCCCAACAGGCAGGTCTTTCGTGGTAATAAAGCATGAAAGTAATCATTGCCAAGTGGCACAGCAAAGAGAATGGCGTGAATATCCAGAAGTCATAAAATTATAACAGCCCAACAAGGCCCAAACACCGCAGTGCATAGCAGCTTCACATCAGACAACTGAGGAAATAAGCCAATATCAGACTACCTGCTATGAGCAGGAAAAATAGATAAAAATACTTGTTTGAGGTAAAGGGAAGCGTGTAAAGCCGATTTTCTACTTTCATATATAATTTCCACAATAAAGAACGGCCAAATAACCGCAAAAACAATATTCGGCAGAAATGCCACAAACGACAATGGAAAATTTCCCATTAACAGTTGTATGATAGCAGCCAGTGATAGATAGCCCGTTACGTACACATATCGCATATTCGTGTTCCTTTTTTGTTATCCGGCTACAAAGTAACGAAATAAAAATGAATTAACATATAAATTTCTTATGAATTTGTAACAGTTAACAAGATAATAATCGGACAAAGGAGAATTTACTTCAAAAAGCCGAAGAGGTCTTCAAAAAAAGAACTTGATTCTGTCACCGTGTGTTGTCTCCTCCGGTTTTCAACCTCTGCATACGTTTTAAACTCCCTAAGTCGTTTCATTGGCAGCCGGGCTAAGCGTTTTTCATCCTTTCTATTGTGCCTGTCGGTCAGTCAGTTACTACAGTCTACGGCAATGGACTATACAGTCTACGGTAACGGACTATACAGTCCCACCGCAACGGACTGTACGGTCACTGTCGGAGACTGTAACAATCTTCCGTTTAAAGGCCTTAGCCAACCCTAAGAAACGGCTTATTCTTCCCTTTGTTGGTGATATGATATGTTAAGTGTTCAAACTATTCCCCCAAAATACAAAACCACGCATCATACCTGTCATGAACATAATCCGTTGCTTTCTCGGCGGCGAGGTTAAACATTTCACCTTAAACACCTGCAAAACAACAAATTAGCCCCATAACACGTGTGAAACGTGGTTCTTACTTAATATCTCAGTACTATTATGCTGTTTGTCTACAGTTTTACTTTCTTCTTTTTGCCCCTTTAGATTCGTTATGCAAACGATCGAGAGCCGTCACAACATAGTTGTATTTTGTCTTGCCGTTTTCATAAGGCAATTTATAATAAGTATCACGCGTGATAGCAACAATATGAGAAGGTCCTCCAGATTCACTTTTTCTTTTTTATCAAAACGATAAACCACATATTGCACAGCCTTATCCATTTCCGTTTTTCGCCTTTGGTGCCTGCCAGAAAAGCAACAATCCATCCTGTGTCCAAACATCTTTCACTTTCTTTACTTTATCAGGGCCTTATCATCCATAAATGGCGATGTAGGCGGCAAAGCCGGATAACGGTGGTAATCTTTTACAAGCATGGTGCGATAGTTTCCTGCATTATCCACCACAGCCGAAGCATACCACTGACAACTTCCCTGCACAGTAGGCAAAGCACGTTGGAGTTTCATCTTAGCCGGCATCTGATTGATAAGCGGATTATGGAGGTCGGGCTTATTCACCGTACGCATCACATCCTGACCAATATACAAAGGACGGGCGGAAGCATTCTTCGCCCACCAACGGATCAATGTATCATAATCGGCAGCCGGATGACCGATTTCCCAATAAACTTGAGGAATATTATAGTCCACCCAACCATTGTTCACCCACATCAACACATCAGCATACAAGTCGTCATAATTTTGCAAACCACGTGTGTTGCTGCCATTGGGGTCACTCTTCACATTACGATAAATTCCAAAAGGAGAAATTCCAAACTTCACCCACGGCTTGCACTCGCGCACCGTCTCATGGATTTCCTTTATCAACACATTCACGTTGTCACGTCGCCAATCGGCTTTATTACTGTATCCGCGACCATACTGTGCAAAACTGATATTGTCGGGAAAATCCTCTCCCGGATTAGGATAAGGATAAAAATAATCATCCATATGAATGGCATCCACATCATAACGGGTAACAATATCGCGTACAATCTTACAAATATATTTACGATTCTCAGGTAATGCCGGATCAAAAATACAATTGTCCGGCATAAGTCACAAAACGTTCAGGGTTCCTGTTGTAAGGATGAATGGGCGACAAGGCTACCGTTCCCTTTGTTTTGGCACGATAAGGATTTATCCAGGCATGAAACTCCATTCCACGCTTATGACATTCATCTATCATAAACTGCATAGGGTCCCAATAAGGTGACGGTACGCCTGCCCTGCACCCCGGTAAGGAAGCGGCTCCACGGCTCGTAAGATGATTTATACAAGGCATCTGCTTCAGCACGCACCTGAAAAATAATAGCATTAATACCAGCTTCTTGTAAGCTGTTCAGTTGTCTGATTAATAACTGCTGCATCTTCTCTGCAGGCATTCCTTGAAACTGCCCATTTACACATTGAATCCATGCACCCCGAAATTCACGCTTAGGATAACGTGACCTGGCATTGACCGCCGATGTCAGAAGGAGCGTTATCAATAAAAGAAAAATCGTTTTTGCTCTCATTTTAAGTCTTCGCTATTTTAATAGTTTTCGCAGACAAAGATAAAGATAAAATATGAAACAGCGAGATAACGACAGGCAAAATAAAGAAAGATTTCATGCCTCTATCTTCAAATAAATCAATACGAACTCTTGAAGGATAATTTTAATTCTGTAAATTTACAACATCTTACGTATTCCTAAATAAACACCAGACCTACAGCATCCACAACATGATAAAAACAGCTTGAACTAAAGTTTAAACAAGAGTCAAGAACCGGCAAATAAGAGACTACATCAGCCAGTTCAGCACTGTTGCCACAGGTTTCATCATAATCTTTTGGAGAAGTGACCTAATTACCCCAAAACACCCGTCAGAAGAAAACTACTGAAAAATTTCTATAGAACAACATTTTTTCACCCTACGGAATGAAACGTATCCGAGCAGGATTGACTATCTTTGCATATCCAACTAAATGCAAAAAGAATGTCAGAAAGTAATTATATATCTATCAAAGGAGCCAAGGTCAACAACCTCAAAAACATTGATGTGGATATTCCCCGCAATAAACTGGTAGTCATTACAGGCTTATCCGGTTCCGGAAAATCATCATTGGCTTTTGACACGTTATACGCCGAAGGCCAGCGTCGCTATGTGGAAAAGCTTATCATCTTACGCCCGCCAGTTTTTGGGCAGAATGAGCAAACCGAATGTGATTTTATCAAAGGAATCCCTCCGGCAATTGCCATCGAACAGAAAGTAAACAGTCGCAACCCGCGTTCCACCGTAGGAACCTCGACCGAAATATATGAATATCTGCGATTGCTGTACGCACGTGTGGGGAAAACATACTCCCCCATCAGCGGACAAGTGGTGAAGAAACACAGTGCGGAAGACATCGTGAATTGTATGCTTTCTTTTCCCAAAGGGACTAAATATACCGTGCTCGCTCCACTACTGCCACGCGAAGGACGCAGCATTGCCGAACAACTGGACATTGACTTAAAACAGGGATTTACGCGCGTGGAAGTGAACCGCGAGGTTATGCGTATCGAGGACTTCCTGCAACAAGTGCCGCCGAAGGAAAAAAACAAAATATCTACTTACTGATAGACCGTATGACGGCCGATGACAGCAAAGACAGCATCAGCCGACTGACCGACTCGGCCGAAACAGCCATGTATGAAGGTGACGGAGCCTGCATGCTCCGCTTTTATTCATCGGACGGCAGCACACAACTTTTTTCCTTCAGCACGAAGTTTGAAGCAGACGGTATTACCTTTGAGGCCAACGACCAAATGTTTTCTTTCAACTCCCCCATTGGTGCCTGCCCCAATTGCGAAGGCTTCGGCAAGGTAATCGGAATAGATGAACATCTTGTCATCCCCAATCGCGCTCTGAGTGTATATGACGGAGCGGTGATTTGTTGGCGTGGCGAAAAGATGGGCGAATGGCTGAAAGAATTCATCCGTGAAGCCCCGAAACACGATTTTCCTATCTTTACTCCTTATTATGAACTGACGCAAGAGCAGAAAGACTACTTGTGGCATGGTCCAAAAGAGAAAGCCTGCATAGACTCATTCTTTAAAATGCTGGAAGAGAATCAATATAAAATTCAGTATCGTGTGATGTTGGCACGTTACCGCGGAAAGACTCTTTGCCCCATGTGCCACGGAACCAGACTGAAAAAAGAAGCCGGATATGTAAAAGTAGACGGACGCTCTATATCCGAATTGGTAGATTTACCCATTCATGACCTAAAGGAATTCTTCCGCACATTAGAATTGGATACACACGATACTGCTATAGCCAAACGTATACTGACAGAGATTAATAACCGAATCAACTTCCTGATGGATGTCGGTTTAGGCTACCTCACATTAAACCGCCTTAGCAATACATTGTCGGGTGGTGAAAGCCAACGTATCAACTTGGCAACTTCCCTGGGAAGCAGCCTTGTAGGATCGCTTTATATATTGGATGAACCAAGTATCGGACTTCATAGTCGCGATACCGAACGCCTTATTAAAGTATTACGCCAATTACAAGAACTGGGAAATACCGTCGTAGTGGTAGAGCATGATGAGGAAATCATCCGTGCCGCCGACTACATTATAGATATCGGTCCCAAAGCCGGACGCTTGGGAGGAGAAATCGTCTATCAGGGAGACATGAAAGACTTGAAAAAAAACAGTAACAGCTATACGGTTCGTTATTTACTTGGAGAAGAAACCATCGAAATACCCCAATCACACCGCCCCTGGAATAATTATATCGAAATAAAAGGAGCCAGAGAAAACAATCTGAAAGGAGTGGATGTACGTTTCCCTCTAAATATAATGACAGTAGTTACAGGTGTCAGCGGTTCGGGAAAGAGCACATTGGTGCGTGATGTTTTCTATAAAGCGCTGAAACGGGAATACAGTGAAAGCAGTGAGCGACCGGGAGAATTCGTTTCTATCAGCGGTGACATACAGATGGTTAAGGACATTGAGTTTGTCGATCAAAATCCAATCGGGAAGTCATCACGCAGCAACCCGGTGACTTATGTAAAAGCATACGACGAAATCCGTAAACTTTACGCAGAGCAACCCTTGGCCAAACAAATGGGTTACACAGCCGGATACTTTTCATTCAACACCGAAGGAGGACGTTGTGAAGAATGCAAAGGCGACGGAACAGTTACGGTGGAGATGCAGTTTATGGCCGACTTGGTGCTGGAATGTGAATCTTGTCACGGCAAGCGCTTTAAAAGCGATACTTTGGAAGTGAAATTCCAAGATAAGAATATATATGATATACTGGAAATGACCGTGAATCAAGCTATAGAATTCTTTACCGAACACGGACAAAAAAAGATTGTGAAGAAACTCACTCCGCTGCAAGACGTGGGATTGGGATATATTAAATTGGGACAATCTTCGTCTACACTGTCCGGTGGTGAGAACCAACGTGTGAAACTGGCCTATTTCCTAAGTGTGGAAAAGACACAGCCTACTATTTTTGTCTTTGACGAACCCACTACCGGTTTGCATTTCCATGATATCAAGAAGTTGTTGGAAGCTTTTTTGACGCGCTTATCAGCAGAGGGCATACCATCGTTATCATCGAACATAATCTGGACGTAATAAAATGCGCCGATTATGTCATCGACCTTGGACCGGAAGGTGGAAAAATGGGTGGTAATCTGGTCGTTGCCGGCACACCGGAAGAAATAGCCCAATGTGCAGCCTCTTATACCGGACAGTTCTTAAAAAGAGAAATATTTATAATCTTAAATAAATAAACAATGAAAAAACTACTTTATTTATCCATGTTCCTATGGCTTGTTCTCACAGGATGCACACAGGAAAAAAAAAAGGAATTTACCGTTTTGCAATGGAATATCTGGCAAGAAGGAACCATGGTTCCCGGCGGTTATGAGGCTATTGTCGATGAAATTATTCGTCTTCGCCCCGATTTTGTAACCCTCAGTGAAGTGCGTAATTATAATAACACCAATTTTACAGCACGCCTCACCCGGTCGCTGAAAGAAAAAGGAGAAACTTATTATTCCTTCTATACATACGATACCGGTTTACTTAGCCGCTATCCGATTACCGACTCACTGACTGTCTTCCCCGAAAACGGTGACCACGGAAGTATTTACCGTTTGACAACCGACATGAATGGAAAGAAAATGGCCGTTTATACCTCTCATCTGGATTATCTGGATGATGCATATTATAATGTACGTGGATATGACGGTTCTACTTGGGAAGAAATTCCTATTCCCACTACAGTTGAAGAAGTTCTGGAAAGAAATGTCGCGTCACAACGTGATGATGCCATCAAGATGTTTATCGAGCAGGCAAAGAAAGCCCGGGAAGCCGGATATACCATTATTTTGGGTGGTGATTTCAATGAACCCTCGCACCAGGATTGGACAGAAGAAACCAAGAACCTTTACGACCACCACGGATTAGTAATTCCTTGGACAGTGCCCGTCTTGCTGGATGAAGCCGGTTTCGTTGATGCTTACCGTTCTTTCTATCCCAATGTGCTTGACTATCCCGGCTTTACTTATCCTTCTGACAATCCGGCCAAACCTGCCGAAAAAATCACTTGGGCACCCAAAGCCGATGAACGCGACCGTATCGACTATATTTGGTTCTATCCCGAAAAAGGGCTGACCGTGAAAGATGCAGCAATCTTTGGTCGTAAAGGTTCTATTGTACGTTCTCAGCGTGTACAGGAAACTTCAAAAGATAAATTCATCGAACCGCAGAATGTATGGCCGACAGACCATAAAGGTGTTTTAGTGACATTCCAATACTAATATATTAACTACCTAAAAAATTATCTTATGATTAAGCAGACTTATAAAAAATGGATTGCTGCTTGCACCGTGACGAGCTCATTGCTGTTGGGTGCTTGTACTTCCACTCCTCCCTCTGTCAGAGACGTTTCTATCGTCCCGCTGCCGAACAATGTTCAACAAGACAGCAGCGCATTCGTTCTTCCTAAAAGTTGCACCATCGGCATCACTGATTCCCGGCTGGCTCCGGCTGCCGAATATCTGACAGGAATACTTTCTCCTTCCACCGGATATAACATAAAAGTACAAGACGGAGAAGGAACCATCACCCTCTCATTGGGGGAAGTTGAAGGCAAAGAGGGTGCATACCAATTAAAAACCGACACTAAGAAAATCAATATAAAAGGAAACTCTTATGGTGGAGTTATTGCCGGAATTGAATCTTTACGCCAATTATTCCCTCCTCAAATTGAATCCAAACAAATAGTGGACGGTGTAGATTGGGCTATTCCGAGTGTGGAAATCAATGATGCCCCCCGCTTTACTTGGCGAGGCATCATGCTGGATGTTTCACGCCATTTCTATTCCAAAGATGAAGTAAAAGAACTGTTGGATGTAATGGCACTTTATAAGATGAATAAGTTCCACTGGCATCTCACCGACGACCAGGGTTGGCGTATCGAAATAAAGAAATATCCTTTGCTGACCGAAAAAGGTGCTTGGCGCAAATTCAATTCTCATGACAAAGAATGCATCCGCCAATCAAAGGTGAACGATAATCCTGACATGGCTATTCCCGAAAGCAAGATTCGCATTGTAGAAGGTGATACACTGTATGGCGGTTATTATACTCAGGAAGATATCAAAGAGGTGATTGCATACGCTAAAGTACGTGGTATTGACATTGTTCCCGAAATAGATATGCCGGGACATATGCTGGCTGCCATAAGCAATTATGAAGGGGTATCTTGTTTCGATGAAACCGGTTGGGGAACCACCTTCTCCTCTCCCGTTTGTCCCGGAAAAGACTCGGCAATAGAATTTTGCAAGAATGTATATAGCGAACTCATCGAACTCTTCCCTTACAAATATGTACATATCGGTGGTGATGAAGTAGAAAAAACCAACTGGAAGAAATGTCCCGACTGTCAAAAACGTATGCGTGACAATAAGCTGAAGACTGAAGAAGAACTACAATCATGGTTCATTCATGATATGGAAAAATTCTTTAACGATAAAGGAAAAGAAATGATCGGTTGGGATGAGATTATCGAAGGCGGACTTTCAAAAACAGCAACTGTCATGTGGTGGCGCAGTTGGGCTAAGAATGCTCCTTCTAAAACAACAGGACAAGGAAATCCTATCATTTTCACTCCTAACGGACAGTTCTATCTAGACTATCAGGAAGATAAGAATTCAGTAGCCAATATTTATAATTATGATCCGATGAGCGAAATTCAAAACGCTGAAATGCAACCGTTAGTATTAGGTGTGCAAAGGTAATGTTTGGTGCGAATGGATTCCTTCACGTGAACGTATGCAATATATGGCAATTCCTCGTCTGTTGGCTATCGCCGAATTGGGTTGGAGCAATCCTTCACAGAAAGACTGGAATGCATTTGCCCGGCGTCTTGCCAACCAATTTGAACGCCTCAACATTATGAATATCAATTACCGTATTCCTGATTTGGAGGGTTTTAACAAGACAAATGCCTTTATCGGTGAAGGTATTGTCAACATCACCTGTCTCGACCCAAGTGCTGAAATACACTATACCACAGACGGTTCTGTTCCCACTTTTGCAGTCGCCTAAGTATGACGGTCCGGTAAAAGTAACTGAAACAACTGATTTCACATTCCGCACATTCCGCCCGAACGGTAAACCGGGAGATATCACCACCACTCGTTTTATCAAGAGCGAGTATACTCCGGCCGTTACAGCTGCACCATCCAATCCCGGATTGAAAGCTACTTGGCATGAGTTCAAAGGAAATAAATGTACCGAAATTGAAAAGGCACCGGTAAATGGAAATTATTCTATCGAAGATGTAATGATTCCCAAGAAAGTAAAAGGTAATATCGGTTTGATTATCAAAGGTTACATTAATGCTCCTCAGGATGATATTTATACTTTTGCACTCTTGTCGGATGATGGCAGTACGTTAGTGATTGATGGCGAACAAGTAATTGATAATGACGGTCCTCATGGTCCTCGTGAAGTAGTAGGTCAAAAAAAGCTTTAGCTAAAGGATATCACCCGATTGAAATTCGTTACTTTGATCAAAACGGCGGTCAACTGAAAATGAAAGTTAGTGGAAATGATGGTAAAGAGATTCCGTTCACTCATTTATATGCCCACTAAATAAAGAAAAAAGAGAAACAAGCTCTGAGAATTTATCATTTACGGTAGGGAAGGTTTAAACCCCATCCCTACCGTATTTTTTTACTTCATACCTTTAAAAATAAAGCCCGAATCCTATTTTGAATCCCAATTTGCTGTATTCAGAAGTATGATTAAAACTCAAATCATAATATACAGCAGGTTCTACTGTCAGATTTCGTCCTAAAAAGAATGCGTAGCCCACTTCCGGTGTCAGGCAAACAAGATTTTTCTTATAATCCCCACTAGAAAGATGTTTGTAAGCCATTCCTAGTCCACCGTATACTCCACAGCTGGATAAATAATAGCGTCCCTGCGCGCCAATACTAGTCTCATCTGTTCCATGTTCCACATACTGTCCTTTAAAGTTTAACAATACTGCAAAGTTATCGGCTACAAAAGCACCACCTCCCAATGTAAAACCAAAGTTGGTTCCTTCATACTTACTATGAGAGAGGTCAAGTCCTGTCAGTGAGGCATTCACATACCAAACATCCTTTTCAAATTGTGCATGTGCACCCAATGTTTGTTACTACCAACATCACCAAGCTGACTAAAAATTTCTTCATACAATTGTCGTTTAAGTAAATATTCTATTTTTTGTTCTCCATATTCTGACCTTCCTGTTCTCTGCGTTTCTCCTGCTTACGAAGAACAATCCAAAGCAAAGCAATAATAAGATAGGATACCCCTATAGTGACATATTTTTCTGCATTACCAATCTCCGTATTCCGCGGAATAAAATAAACAAACCGCCACATTATCGTGGTGTAAATAAATAAAAAAGCCACAGGCAACCAGGTTGATTTCTTATATTTCCTCATATACTATACTATTTCGTTTTTTTTTATACCAAGTTATAAATCCTATAACTGCAACCAGCGTACATATTCCTCCCAACACATAAGAGATATAGCCGGAAAGAGCCAATCCTTCGGGCGCAATGCAAATATAAGTAGAACAAACAGCTGTCATAAACAAAGCCGGCAACAGTGTGACATAATAATTCTTTTTTCATGCGCACCAAATATACAGTTATCGCCCATAGAGTAAAGACAGACAATGTTTGATTACACCATGCAAAATAACGCCAAATCATATCAAATCCTGCCGCATCGCGCTGACTATATAGCAAAATACCAATAGTCACAGCAAAGATAGGAATACAAATCAATAAACGTCTCGTTATACTTTTTTGTTCCAAATGCATAAAGTCGGCAACAATCAACCGAGCTGAACGCAATGCGGTATCTCCACTGGTGATAGGCGCTGCAATCACCCCCAGCACAGCCAGCAATCCGCCAATGGTTCCTAACCATTCTTTTGTTATACGATCTACTATTATTGAAGCATTACTTTCTTCCATTCCATTCTGATGAAAGAAATAAGTGGCAGCCGCTGCCCATATCAATGCCACAATACCTTCTGTCACCATTGCTCCGTAAAAGATTGGACGGCCATACTTTTCATTCTTCATGCAACGTGCCATCAAAGGTGACTGTGTAGCATGGAAACCACTAATGGCACCACAAGCAATAGACACAAACATGATAGGAAAAATAGGCAAACCGGCAGGATGAGTATTTTGTATACCGTCTGTTATTTCGGGCAAAGCCGGATGGTGCCATATCAACATAACTAATATTCCAACTGCCATAAACAACAAAGCAATGGCAAACAATGGATAAATCTTGCCAATAATCTTATCTACCGGCAGCAGGGTAGCCAACATATAATAAATGAAAACAATAATAATCCAAAAGGTTACGTCCATATAATCGGGTGTTAGCTTGGCCAACAAACCGGCAGGTCCGGCAACAAACACAGCCCCGACCAATATCATCAGAACCACAGTAAAGCCACGCATCAACTGTTTGGTAGGAAGTCCCAGATAACGGCCGATTATTTCAGGAAGACTCTCACCATTATGCCTTAAAGAAAGCATTCCTGATAAATAATCGTGTACAGCACCGGCAAAAATAGTTCCCAGTACAATCCATAGATAAGAGGCCGTACCGAATTTTGCTCCCATAATGGCACCGAAGATAGGACCCAGACCTGCAATATTAAGAAACTGAATCATGAAAATCTTCCAAGTGGGAAGGGGAATAAAGTCTACGCCATCCTCCATAGTCAGAGCCGGTGTTTTTTTATTTTTATCAGGACTAAACAGATGCTCTACATAGCTTCCATATAAAAAATATCCTCCTATAAGAACCAATAATGCAATAATAAAGGTTATCATATACTCTATTTAATTGTTTTATTATTGCAAAAATAACGATTTAAATGATTACTTCTTATCTTTGCAATAAAATTAAAGCGAATGCGAACACTATTTCTAACTTTATTACTGATAATACTAAAATCTTTACCTGTTATATCACAGCCCAAATACGAAATTCGCGCCACTTGGCTCACGACCTTGGGCGGAATGGACTGGCCGCGTACCAAAGCCGGAAGCGCAACAGGAATTCAACGCCAGAAAAAAGAATTATGTGATATACTCGACCGTTTGAAAGCTGCGAATTTCAATACAGTATTATTGCAAACCCGCCTACGTGGGGATATGATATATCCGTCCTCCATTGAGACCTTTGCCGAATCGCTGACGGGATATACCGGACGTAATCCGGGATATGACCCATTGGCTTTTTGCTATTGAAGAATGTCACAAACGAGGCATGGAATTGCACGCTTGGATAGTGACTATCCCGGCCGGAAACACTCGGCAAGTGAAGCTGTTGGGACGAAACTCCATCGTACAAAGGAATAGAAAAATATGCAAACTATATAAAGGTAACTGGTATCTGGATCCGGGCAATCCTGAAACAAAAGAATACCTCTCTCGCATTGTGAAAGAAATCACTTCACAATATGACATAGATGGTATCCATTTCGACTATATCCGCTATCCCGAACAGGCAGATAAATTCCCTGATAAAGACACCTACCGCAGATACGGAAAAGGGAAGGAGCTGAAACAATGGCGTCGGGATAACATTACCGACATTGTACGCCGCCTTTATACTGATATCAAGTCTATCAAGCCATGGGTAAAAGTGAGTAGTTCGCCCATTGGCAAATATCGTGACACTAACCGTTATCCCTCTCGCGGCTGGAATGCTTATCATGTAGTCTATCAAGATGCACAAAGATGGTTAAAAGAAGGAATCCATGATGCCTTGTTCCCAATGATGTATTTCCAAGGAAACAATTTCTATCCCTTTGCTTTGGACTGGAAAGAGAACGACGGCAAACGTTGGATTATTCCCCGGACTGGGAATTTATTTCCTCTCCCCTCGTGAACAAGATTGGCCATTGGACGAAATAGTTCGTCAAATCCATTTCACCCGTCAGATAAAGCTAAACGGACAAGCCTATTTTCGCAATCGCTTTTTACTTGATAACACAAAAGGAGTATTAGACGAACTGGAAGAAAACTTTTATACTTACCCGGCATTGATCCCTCCTATGACATGGTCAGATAGTATTCCACCTTCTGTTCCATCCCATCCTTCGGTGCAACAAATAGCGAACGGCAAACTTCGCATGAGTTGGCAAGCATCAGCCGATAACAGCAATCAATCTGTTGTATACCATTTATACGGTTCCGATACATATCCTGTTGACATTAAGCAACCTCAAAATTTAATAGCTACCCATCTCATTGCCAATGAGTATGAATATACAGCCAAGCTCCCTTGGTTACAAAAACGATACTTTGCCGTCACTGCCGCTGACCGCTTTGGCAATGAAAGCGCTCCATTAACTCTGAATACGGTTTCGGATATGGATATACCTTTATTAAATAAAGGGAATATGCTTTACCTGCCGGAAATAAAGGATGCACAAACTATTATCATCTATAATATGACCAACGAAGAAATATGGAAAACCGGTTATGTTCATAAACTATCTTTAGTATCATTGCCCAATGGCTTTTATACAGTAAAAATATTCAATCGACAAGGTAAAAGCCTATTTGCAGGAAGTATTATGAAGTAAATATTCACCAAATAAGGTCTTATTTCATCCTTTCTTATGTTTTCTATACTTGCTGGGAGACATTCCCATTATCTTAGAAAACAAACGGGAAAAATAATAGCAATCCTCTATTCCTATTTTATGGCAAACTTGATTTATCTTGATATCTGTACAGTCTATCAGATAACAAGCATGTTGTATCTTTAACAAATTGAAGTAATTGACAGGCGAGTGTCCTGTACGGTGATTAAAAAATGGTAGAAAAATGAGAAACAGAATATCCCGTATGCTCGGCTATTTCAGAGATACTGAGTTTTTTTTCCTATATTCTCTTTCATAAAATGAATAGCCGCATCTACTAAATCATTTGAAATATCATTGACTGTAGCATTTCTATATTCTTGCAAATAGCAAATGGTACCAAGAAAATGATGGAAAGCCGAACAAGAATACAACAGATTTTCTTTACTATATCCCAATTCCAAAGTATGATATATTTCTTCAAACAAATTCAAACGTCCATTAATACGTGAGTAAATAGTAGGTTTGATATCAATAGGGGTCAATAAACGTAAAGCATAATATTCTGCTAAGTCTCCTTTAAAATGTATCCAATAAATTGTCCATGGATCTGTGTCATCGGCTCCGTAACTATGAGGTACATTCGCAGGTAAAATAAAAGCATTGATTACTCTTTATTTTCATAACGTTCATCATTCACGCTAAACCATCCTCTCCCCTCCACACAATAAATAAATACGTATTGAGAGATGGGAGTTTCCCGTTTTCTAAAATGATGTTCTGCCCGTGGATAGTATCCTATGTCCGTAATATGCAGCGCATTGGCTAAAGGATTATTTTCCATCGTATGTATAATTGATGCAGGAAGTACTAAAAGCTTTTCACCCGAAAATCCATCTTTGCGTTTAATCATTGCTGTAGAAGTTATAGTTAACAGTAACAAAGATAGTGATTTTTATACAGGCAGCAAAGTTATTATCATAAGATTATCCATCCAATTCAATAATTTATCTATTCCCTATTCCAGAAAAATACAATTCCTTTGCAGTATGATTTATATAATAATACACAATGAAAAACATTAATTCAAAGAATTTACTATTTATCTGCTTTATTTCTGCTATGGGTGGCTACCTGTTTGGTTATGATTGGGTAGTAATTGGCGGAGCCAAAATTTTTTATGAACTATTCTTCGCTATCGAAGATTCAGCAGCTTTACGCGGTTGGGCAATGAGTAGCGCCTTACTAGGATGTTTAGTCGGAGCAGGCTTCTCTGGTAGTTGGAGTGATAAATATGGTCGCAAAAAACTATTAATATTATCCGCTCTATTATTTTTGCTGTCTGCTGTCGGTACAGGAGCTGTCGATAATTTTTCCTGGTTCATATTCTATCGTATTGTAGGTGGACTGGGTATAGGAATTGCTTCCAATGTTTCTCCCATATATATAGCTGAGGTATCACCGACTGAGATACGTGGAAAACTGGTATCTTTAAACCAACTGACTATTGTATTAGGTATATTATCTGCACAACTTGCCAATTGGATGATAGCAAACCTATTTACAGAAGGAACCTCACAACTTCCTGCGGAAGGAATAGAACAGGCGTGGCGATGGATGTTCTGGGCAGAAGCATTACCGGCTGCCTTATTTTTTATATTAGCTTTCATTATCCCTGAAAGTCCACGTTGGTTAGCCGCCAAAGAGGTGAAAGAAAAATACGATTGGAGAGCATTATCACAACCTGGTGTACGGCGGGTATTAATACTGGGAATTGTTTTGGCTGTTTTCCAACAGTGGTGTGGCATCAATGTTATATTCAATTATGCCCACGAAGTCTTTTCGGCTGCCGGTTATGAAGTATCAGATGTCTTGATGAATATTGTAATAACGGGAGTAACTAACGTAATCTTTACTTTTGTTGCCATTTATACTGTTGACCATTGGGGTAGAAGGACATTAATGTTAATCGGCTCGGCAGGACTTGCTGTTATCTATCTGCTGATGGGATGTTGTTACTTTGCAGGAATGAGTGGTTGGATAATGTTAATACTGGTAATGATGGCAATTGCCTGTTATGCCATGTCATTAGCCCCCATTGTATGGGTAGTATTATCCGAAATATTTCCACAACAGATTCGTGGAACAGCTATGGCTATCTCTACCCTCTTCTTATGGATAGCCAGCTTCATACTCACCTACAGTTTTCCCCTATTAAATGAATCATTACAGGCAGCCGGAACGTTTTGGTTATATGGTGGCATATGCTTAACTGGCTTCTTTTTTATTCGTGCCCGACTACCGGAAACAAAAGGGGAAAAAGTTTGGAAGATATAGAAAAAGAAATAACAAAAAAATAAAACTGATATGGATATAAAAGTAAATGTTTGGGAAGAAGATATTCTGCTTCCTACCTATGGTATTGGCAAACCGGAAAAGAATCCGATGTTTTTTGAAAATAGAGTTTATCAAGGAAGTAGTGGGGTGGTTTATCCTTATCCTGTCATAGAAAAAGATTTCAGATACTTGTCAAGAAGAAACCTATCATGCTGTTTATCTGGAGAATGAGTATATCAAGATTATGATTCTTCCTGAATTGGGCGGACGTGTACAAATGGCTTATGATAAAATAAAGAAACGCCATTTTATTTATTACAACCATGTTATAAAACCTGCTTTGGTAGGACTGACCGGGCCTTGGATTTCCGGCGGTATTGAATTCAATTGGCCTCAGCATCACCGACCCAGCACTTATCTACCTGTAGATTTTTACAATTGAAGAAAATGCAGATGGAAGTGCTACCGTATGGGTGAGCGAACGCGAACGGATGTTCCATCAGAAAGGTATGGCTGGTTTTACCCTACGTCCCGGCAAAGCTGTACTTGAAATTCAAGGAAAACTATATAATCCGACTCCTGTTCCACAAACCTTCCTATGGTGGGCTAACCCGGCCGTCGCTGTCAATGAAGCCTATCAATCGGTTTTCCCTGCCGATGTCAATGCTGTATTTGATCACGGTAAGCGAGATGTATCAAAATATCCTATCGCTACCGGCATTTATTATAAAATGGATTATTCAGCAGGTGTAGACATCTCACGTTATAAAAATATACCGGTACCCACTTCATATATGGCTATCCGCTCAAAATACAACTTTGTAGGCGGTTATGAAAACGATACTCAAGCAGGAGTATTACACGTAGCCAACCATCACATCTCTCCCCGGGAAAAAACAATGGACTTGGGGAAATGGAGATTTCGGACAAGCCTGGGATCGTAATCTGACAGACACAGATGGGCCATATATCGAATTAATGACCGGAGTTTATACCGACAATCAACCAGACTTTACTTGGTTTGCAACCTTATGAGGAAAAAAATTTTCACTCAATATTTTATTCCTTATCGTGAATTAGGGGTAGTAAAGAATGCCACTTCTGATTTACTAATGAATATAGAAACTGAAGACACAAAGAATGCAATACTCAAACTATTTGCTACATCCGCACAGAAAGGTTTACGAATTGTGATTAAACGCCAAGAAGACATCATTTGGGAAAATATTACAGATTTGACTCCAGAAGCGGTATTTACTCATACCATTAAAAATATATCGCCTGATGAAGCAGAGGTTTATATTTATTGTTCAACCGGCAAGTTACTACTTTCATGGAAGGCTGAATCAACTGAAATCAAACCAATTCCTGAACCTGCAAAACCTGCATTGCCTCCTTCAGAAGTACGCTCTACAGAACAGCTTTACCTGACAGGATTACATTTGGAACAATACAGACATGCTACTTACAATCCAACTGATTATTATTTAGAAGCCCTACGTAGAGACAACAGCGATATACGCAATAACAACGCTATGGGATTATGGCTATTCCGTAAAGGACAATTCAAGAAAGCCGAACTTTATTTACGCAAGGCTATTAACACTCTGACAGAACGTAATCCAAATCCCTACGACGGAGAACCTTATTATAATTTAGGTCTTGTATTAAAATACCAAGATAAAACTGTTGAAGCATACGATGCGTTCTATAAAAAGCATGCTGGAACGCTGCTTGGCAAGATTCAGGTTATTACTCTTTGGCTCAATTATCGGCTGCACATAATGAGTGGGATAATGCATTGTACGAAATTAATCAGTCTTTGGTTCGTAACTGGCATAATCATCGCGGACGTCATTTAAAAGCAATGATTCTTCGTAAATTGGGACGAGAAAAAGAAGCCATAGAACTGATTAAAGAGTCACTCAATATAGATAAATTCAACTTTGGATGTCGTTTTGAAGCATGGCTTCAGTCCGGTGAAAAAGAAATGCCATCAAGTTTAAGAATATTAATGCGTGATGAATCACGTAATTATGAAGAACTAGCTACAGACTACGCCCAAGCCGGCAACTGGGAAGATGCATTGGCTGTGGTAAATGCAGCATTAACCAATATATCGGCTCCTTCAACAATGCTGTTATATTATAAAGCGTGGTTCCTATGTAGAATGAATCAACAAGACGAAGCTGTCTGTGTAGTAAGTCAAGCAGAAAACAGTCCATTAGATGAATATTTCCCCAATAGTCTGGAAGCGATTTTAGCTCTTCAGTGCGTAACCAATTTACCGATACATGCACCGAAAGCTTTTTATCTATTAGGTAATATATGGTATGATAAACGTCAATACCAGGAAGCTGTCGATGCATGGGAACATTCTAAAGAAATGGACAACGGCTTCCCTACCGTATTACGAAATCTTTCATTAGCTTATTTCAACAAACTTGGAAAGAAAAAAGAAGCAGTACAATTACTTGAACAGGCATTTATGCTTGATGAAACAGACGCACGCATCTTAATGGAATTGGATCAATTATATAAACGCATGGATTATTCCCCGAAAGAACGTTTGCATCTATTAAACAAACATAAAAGAAATAATAGCTACTCGCGATGATCTCTATTTGGAATATGCTACATTGCTTAATCTGACCGGAGAATACGAACAAGCCATGCAACTCATTGACCAACGCCAATTCCATCCTTGGGAAGGAGGAGAAGGTAAAAGTACCTGCCCAATATCAATATGCACGTATACAATTAGCAAAGAAATCTCTAAAGTCAGGAGAATACGAGCATGCACTTGCCTTGATTGAAGAATGTTTTGTCTACCCTCATCATTTGGGAGAAGGAAAACTGTATGGTGCACAAGAAAATGATTTCCCTTTATTATAAAGGATGCATTTTGGAAGCAATGGGTAATCATGATGAAGCACATTCATCATTCACAAAAGCTGCTTCCGGGCAATGGACAACCCACAGCTGCCATGTACTACAATGACCAAAAGCCCGATAAAATCTATTATCAAGGTTTAGCTTTACGGAAAGTAGGAAAAGAAGCGGAGGCACGCGGAAGATTTAATTCCCTAATTTCCTACGGTGAAAAACATTTATATGATACTTTTTGTAATGGATTACTTTTGCTGTGTCTTTACCTGATTTACAGATTTGGGAAGACGACATGAATAAGAAAAATCGAATCCATTGCCACTATCTCATGGGGCTGGGGCATTTAGGACTAGATAATAAAGAGAAAGCCGACAAGTGCTTCAGTTATATAAAAGAAATAAATCCTAATTTCCAAATTTGGATATAATAACATAAGACAAATACAATATGAAGTTATTAAATCAATTATTACTTGCTATTTTAGGCATGATGGTCTTTTTTGACAGGATGTAAAGAAAGTACGTCAATTCTTTCTTTAGCCGGAGAATGGGAATTTGCCATAGACAGTATGGATATAGGTATTTCAAAAACATTGGTATACCCAATCTTTTCCCGACAAAATAAAATTGCCGGAACGATGGATGATGCAGGATACGGTATCCCCAATCGGTTATTACCCTCAATAAGCAAACCTCAAATATTGCATCTCACTCGCAAAAAACACAGTTATGTAGGACCGGCTTGGTACATACGTGAAATATCCGTTCCTTCAGATTGGGAGGGAAAGAACATAGAACTGAAGTTGGAGCGTGTTATTTGGCAAACAAATGTATGGATAGACGGTAAAGAAGTAAATGGAGAGCAAGAAAGCTTGATAAGCCCCCATTACTTTGACCTAACAGAATATCTGTCACCGGGGAAACATCGGATAGCCATTCAGTAGATAACAGAAAAAAAATACGACATCACTGCCGGTGATATGGCACATGCATATACCAATGAAACACAAATCATGTGGAATGGTATTTTGGGAGAAATCTCTTTGCGGGCGAAAGATGCTGTCTTTATGAAAGATATACAGATATATCCCGATATTCAAACCCGGGAAATCCATGTAAAAGGGAAACTACAAAACACAGGGAATAAAGCTTCGGGGACATTGACTGTTCATGTAAAAGAGAAAAACACAGGCAAATCTGTTACGGAAATAGAACAGCAAATGGACCTTTCGGCAGGCGAAACAATGCTGGACTTTGTTTGTCCCATGGGCGAGGACGTACGGCTTTGGAGTGAATTTACTCCGATAATGTATGAGCTGGAAATAAAGATGAAAACCAAAGAGAGTCTGGCGCAAGAGAAAATTGAATTCGGAATGCGCCAAATTAGCCGTAACGGAGCCGATTTATTAGTCAATGGTAAAAAAGTGTTCCTTCGTGGTACATTGGAATGTTGCATTTTCCCATTAACAGGTTACCCCCCAACCACTAAAGAAGGATGGTTAAAAGTCTTCCGTTCCGCTAAAGAATGGGGGCTGAACCACCTTCGGTTTCACTCTTGTGCCTCCTAAAAGCAGCATTTGAAGTAGCGGATTCACTCGGTTTTTATTTGCAGGTGGAATTACCACTTTGGTCTTTGACCGTAGGTGAAAATCCTGAAATGAATCAATTCTTATATAATGAGGCAAAACGAATTTTATCGGAATATGGTAACCATCCCTCTTTCTGCTTTTTGAGCCTTGGAAATGAATTGCAACCGGACTTTGAATTTTTGGGAGGTTTATTGAATTCGGTAAAAGCCCTTGATTCCAGACATTTGTATACAACGACTTCTTTTACTTTTGAAAAAGGACATGGCGATTGGCCTGAGCCGCACGATGATTTCTTTATCACTCAATGGACTAAAAAAAGGTTGGGTGCGCGGACAAGGAGTTTTTGATGTAGAAATGCCAAACTTTAATAAAGATTATTCTGCTTCTGTAGATAGCATGCCCGTTCCGGTTATTACGCACGAAATAGGACAGTATGCTGTGTATCCTGATTTAAAAGAAATAGAAAAATACACAGGTGTATTAGAGCCTCTTAATTTTAAAGGAGTTAAACAAGAGTTGGAAAACAAAAATCTGCTAGAAAAGGCAGATGATTATTTGTCTGCATCCGGTCATTTGGCTGCCATTTTATATAAAGAAGAAATAGAACGTGCCATGAAGACTCCCGGCATCAGCGGTTTTCAACTTTTAGATTTACATGATTTTCCCGGCCAAGGAACTGCATTAGTCGGCTTACTAAATGCTTTTTGGGAAAGCAAAGGCGTAGCCAATGCCAAAGAATTTCGTCAATTCTCTGCTCCAGTTGTCCCATTAGCTCGCTTCTCAAAAGCTGTATACAAAAACAACGAGCAGTTTACGGCCGACATTGAGATCGCTAATTATAGTTCTGAGGAAATCAACAATAAGAATATCAAATGGGCATTAACCAATGCATCCGGTCAGCCATTACAAGAGGGTATTATACCTTTAACAAACATAAAAATCGGAGGCGGGAATATAGCCGGTAAGATTTCTTGTTCTTTATCAGAAGTTAAAAAAGCAGAACGACTGACTTTAAGAGTTTCCATCGAAAATTCCAGTTATAAAAACACTTGGAATATATGGGTATATCCGGCCACTTTAACGATAGAAAAAGAAGAGATTGTAGTAACAGACAAACTTACCGAAACACAAAAAGCTCTTGCAGCCGGTAAAACAGTATTATTCAATCCCCCTTATCAACTTTGTGCAGGTTTACAAGGCAAGTTTGTTCCGGTGTTCTGGAGTCCTGTCCACTTTCCCAAACAAGCAGGTACAATGGGACTGTTGTTAGATCCTACTCATAAAGCTTTTGCACATTTCCCAACAGAGGGACATACCAACTGGCAATGGTGGAGTCTGACAACCCAATCGCGCACTTTAGTAATCGATAGCATATATCAACACATTACTCCATTAGTGGAATGTGTAGACAACTTTGCCAATAACCGCCGATTAGCGACTCTTTTTGAAACTAATTGTCTAAATGGGAAATTAATAGTATGCAGCATGGACTTGCTAAACCATCAGGATACATTTCCTGAAAAAAAGCAATTGTTATATAGTTTGATTAACTATATGAAATCCAATGCTTTTTGCTCCCGTGAAATCCATTTCATTTGAAGAACTTTGTTCGTTAGTAAAACCAAGCTCGAAAGGTAAAAAGGAGGAAACTCCCCAGTCTGTCTATTAATAGGTTTAGTCAAAATAAGGACCCGAATATCGGGACATAGGACACTAGAATTCTACTGAATAAAACCGGCAAATTCTAGTGTCCATACAAACTTTGTTTTATACAAAAATGAAATACTATGAATAAAATAACGGAATATTCCCTTTGGGAAGTATTGGAACAGATTACATCAAGTTTAAAAAGTAAACGTCTGGCAGATGTCTTTCGTTTTACCTCCTTCTGTCCTTTCGAAACGTATGGCCCTCACAAACACATGCGCATTGAGATTAATTATATAAAAAAAGGAAATTGCATATTGCATCTGGACAATGAAAGCATAAGTTTCCATGAAGGTGACATCATGATTATCACTCCACATGTAGAACATCAATTTGAAGCCGGTGCAAATGGCACGATATTAATGCAATTAGAATTTTTACCCGAAATATTTTCTCTTTTTCATTCAAATATCAAAGTTGGCACAGAACCTATACCTACACCTTCCTTTTTGTTTTCTAAAGAAAACAGATTGATTAAAATAGTGAACAATGTAGGTGTAATGAGAACTATACAACGCATTGTCAATGAAATGGAACATAAAGGACCGCATTATCGATACCTGGTAGTAATGTATTATGCAGAATTATTAATTCTTCTCTATAGATATATGCATGAGACCTATCTGTCTATCTGCACAAATGAGCTGTTAAAGAAAGCAGTTTGCTATATCCGGCACAACTACCAAACAGACATCAACATCAATGATATAGCCGAATATGCAAGTATCAGTGAACGTTATTTAAGAAAATTATTCTCACAGAACTTGAATCTTTCTCCTTTAGATTATCTGAATCAGATTAGAATCAATAAATCCATCGAACTGCTAAAGAATACTGAAAAATCCGTCAAAGAGGTTTGTTTTCTTTGTGGTTTTCAATCGCCTCAGTATTTTTCACGTATATTTAAGCAGCAAATGGGACTCTCCCCTCGGGAAATGGCTAAATCATAAAGAACCTTCCTTCCTTCCACTTACAATAATTAACACCCCATACTCATGATGAATACTAAAATCATTTCTTTTTTACCGGAATATTAACAACTTTATCTATAGCACATACCAGTTATGCTCAGCAAAGCAGAACAACATCCTAATGTCATTATTATATTAGCAGATGATATAGGCTATACAGACTTAGGATGCTATGGAGCAAAAAAAAATCAAGACGCCGGCTATTGATCAACTAGCCCGGCAAAGTATTATATTCACCAATGCCTATGCACCGGCCTCCACCTCATCCCCCTCTCGATATGCACTTCTTACCGGAGAGTATGCATGGAGAAAAAATGTAGGAATATTACCGGCAGATGCCCCATTGACAATTAGTCCTGCCACAACAACATTGCCGGAAATGTTTCGAAGAAACGGATATCAAACAGCTATCGTCGGTAAATGGCATTTAGGACTGGGAACAAAAAGATATACCGGTAGACTTCAATAGAGAAATCAAAGAAGGACCATTAGCAATAGGGTTCGACTATGCTTACTATTTTCCGGCAACAAATGACCGGGTACCTTGCATATATATCAATAATGAAAAAAGTAGATGGCCTTACTCCTAATGATCCTATAAATGTATCTTATAAACAAAAAATAGGAAAGTGATGATACAGGCAAAGAGAATCTGACAAACTAATCATGAAACCACATTTGGGACACGACGGGACAATTATAAACGGGTATTAGTCGCATTGGATGGATGAGTGGAGGAAATTCAGCACGGTGGCAAGATGATAAAATGGGAGAACATCTGTTGAATAAAACGATTTCTTACATAAAAAAAATGCCGACTCCCCTTTCTTCCTATATTATGCCCCTCATAATGCTCATGAACCACGTGTTCCGTCCCCTGCCTTTAAAAACAAATCAAAAAGCCGGAATTTATGGGGATGTCATTGAAGAATTCGATTACTATGTAGGCAAAATCATCCAAACATTAAAAGAAACAGGCATTTACGAAAATACAATTATTGTCCTGTCAAGTGATAATGCCCCAATGATAAAGGAAGGTTATCAAGACGGTGCTTTGGAAAACATAAATGGACACAATCCGTATGGCAATTTAAGAGGAGAAAAAAATATTCTTTGCATGAAGGAGGAAATAAAGTTCCATTCATATTTTCCTGGCCTCAAAAAATTAAAAAAGACCTTTCATTCAGACACAACCATTTATCTACTACTTGGATATGCTTTTGCCACTTTTGCTGATATGTTAAATCTTCCCATCACAAAAAAAGAACTAAAAGACAGCCGTAGTGGTGCATCTCTATTCACACAAGTCCAAGCTCCTTTATATCGTGAATATATCATGACTCAAAACAACGGTGGAGAGATAGCCATACGAAAAGGGAAATGGAAATTTTTACCGCAAAGAAAGAATAAAAATGCCGAACTTTATAATTTAGAGAATGACCCTTCAGAATTACACAATCTAATATTTGCATATCCCCAATTAGCTCAAAAGCTGAAAATCGAGATAGAACAAGTATATAATAAGAATAACTAAATTGGAGCCCTTCCGTAAAATAATCCATTCAGTTATTTATTTAATCTATTCTTTAATCAAGGAAAATAGTGTTTCTTTGTATCCACAAAGATATCTTAATCTAATTCTTTTAATCAAGATTATATATGAAAAAAAGTTTCTTATTCGCCATGATGCTGTGCTGTGCGCAACTACTGTCTGCACAACAAGAAAGAATCGATTTATCGGGAACATGGCGTTTTCAGGCTGACCCCATGGGATTCGGAAAGACACCGGGCTCAGAACTCTATCAAGCAAAACTTACCGAATCTATCATGTTGCCGGGCAGTACCGACGAAGGCGGAAAAGGTATGTTGACAACCGCCCGATATGTAGACCGTCTTACCCGTAAATTTGAATACTGCGGCCAAGCATGGTATCAACGCGAAGTGATTATTCCCGAAGAATGGAAAGACAAAGAAATCACACTCAACTTGGAAAGATGCCATTGGGAAACAACTGTTTATGTAGATGGAAAAGAAATCGGTGCCAAAGAACACCTTAGTGTACCAAACCGTTTTTTACTGAGCAAGCAAATGACTCCCGGCATGCATATTCTTACGATTTGTGTAGACAATCGCTTGAAATATCCAATGGATCAATGGAATCATGGAACTACAGAATACACGCAAACCAATTGGAACGGCATAGTAGGAAAAATAGAATTAACGGCATACGAAAAGACAAATATACATGCTTTAAAAGCATATCCAGATATAGAAACACGAACGGTAACATTGGACATCACTGTAAATAATACCACCGGACAACCGACTAATGGACTATTACAACTGGTTATCAACGAAAAAGGTGGCAAAACTGTCAGTGAACAATCTTTTCCCATTACTTTAAAAGAAGGAAGCAACCAACTGATTAAAGAAATCAGCATGGGTAAAAATATAAAATTATGGAATGAATTTACTCCTTATCTATACGAAGTAAAAGCAATGCTTACCGCTGATAACAAACAGGACAGCAAAAATATAACTTTCGGTATGCGAGAAGTCACGCAAGGCAAACATCATATCCAAATAAACGGGCGCAATGTTCACTTAAGAGGAGCATTGGACTGCTGTGTCTTTCCCTTGACCGGATATCCGTCAACAACTATCGAAGACTGGAAACGTATCTTCCTGACCGTAAAAGATTATGGCATGAATCATATCCGTTTTCATTCGTGGTGTCCCCCCGAAGCCGCTTTCCATGCTGCCGATGAAGTAGGAATATACCTGCAAGCAGAATTGCCTATGTGGATTAAAGACGTCGGACAATATCCTGCACGACGTGACTTTTTTCGAGAAAGAAATGTATGCCATATTGGAAGAATATGGAAACCATCCTTCCTTTATTTTAATGTGTAACGGAAATGAAAACGAAGGTAATTTTAATGTTTTGGAAGACTTGGTGAAGAAAGCTCAAAAAAAGCATGACAATCGCCGACTCTACTCTGCATCTACCGCCCGTACGCACACCCCTTCCGATCAATATTATGTATCGCATGTGACAGAAAAAAGGATGGATAACTGTATACGAAGGTAAACCATCTACAGACTGGGACCGTAAAAAAGAATCGGATATTGACTGCCCTGTCATTGCACACGAAACCGGACAGCGCTGCATGTATCCTAATTTTGCAGAAATGGAAAAATATACCGGAGTCGTATCTCCTCGTAATTTTGAGGTATTCAGAGAAAGATTGGCACGCAATGGAATGCTACATCAAGCAGATGATTTTTTCCGTGCAACCGGTGCTCATACAGTCTTACAATATAAAGAAGTAAACGAATCATTACTCCGTACTGCAAATTCGGGTGGTTTCCAATTGCTGGGACTTGCAGATTTTCCGGGACAAGGAAGTGCTTTTGTCGGTATTCTTGATGCCTTTTGGGAAAGCAAAGGATTGGTCAGCCCCGAAAAGTACCGCGAATCCTGTGCACCTACCGTTCTTTTAGCACGTATGCCGAAACGTACTTATATGAACAATGAAACTTTCACGGCAAAACTGGAAATTTATCATTATGGAGAACATCCGTTAAAACGCGGAAAACTGAATTGGGAACTGAAAGATGGTAAAGGGAACACTGTAAAAAAAGGAAATATCTCAACCCCCTGCTATACCCTGTGCTACTGTTGACTCTTTAGGCAAAGTAAACATCAGCCTCAACAATGTGAGTCATGCCGAAAAATTGACTTTACATACCACCCTGAATGATACCTACCATAATGAATGGGACATTTGGGTATATCCCTGCCAACAAACAGCAGCCGATGACTATGTATATGCACGCACTTATGACGAAAAAAAGTAAAAACAGCTTTGCAACAAGGAAAGAAAGTATTACTTATCCCCGAAAACGTTAAAGGACGCAAAACTAAATTTGCCAGCCACTTCTGGAATCCGATTATGTTCAACTGGAACCCTATGATTGTCGGGACACTCATAGACAGTAATCACCCGGCCTTTGGCGAATTCCCAACTACCTCTTATGCCGATTGGCAATGGTGGGACATTTTAAACTATGCCACCGCTATGGAACTTAATGATTTGACCGATATCACCCCCATCATACAAAGTATCGATACCTATGAATACAACCAAAAACTGGGTATTGCTTTTGAAGCACGTATAGGTAAAGGCAGCCCTATTTATCTTATGTGCCGACCCGGATAAGGACATAGAGAAAACGCCCTGCAATGAGACAGTTACTCCATTCTGTGAAAAACTATGTAGCATCAAAAAGCATTTACTCCTGTCAAAGAGTTACAAATATATCAATTGGATGCCTTGTTTGCACCTTCTGTCAAGCACAAAAAGGGAACAAAAGACAATGCAGCCATCAAACAATTATTGAATCAATGAATATAAAAAGTATATTAACAACCTGTTTTGTGATTTGTGCCGTCCATGTGTCGGCACAAACCCCTTTATACAAACAATCTTCCGCAACTGTTGAAAGCAGAGTGAAAGATTTGCTGGGACGTATGACTGTAGACGAAAAAATCGGGCAGCTATGCTGTCCGCTAGGATGGGAAATGTATACCAAAACATCCAAGGGTGTAGTGCCTTCCGAACTATATAAAGAACGGATGAGTGCTGCACCCATCGGTTCTTTCTGGGCAGTGCTACGTGCCGATCCATGGACACAAAAGACTTTAGAAACCGGACTAAATCCCCAATCCGGTGCAAAAGCATTGAATGCATTACAGAAATATGCCATCGACAGTACTCGCTTGGGAATTCCCATTCTCTTTGCCGAAGAATGTCCACACGGTCATATGGCCATCGGTACTACCGTCTTTCCCACTTCATTGGCACAAGCCAGCACATGGGATAAAGAGTTAATGTACAAAATGGGTGAAACAATAGCATTGGAGGCACGTTTGCAAGGGGCTAATATCGGATACGGTCCGGTATTGGACATTGCACGAGAGCCACGATGGTCACGTATGGAGGAAACTTTTGGCGAAGATCCTGTACTGACCTCTACTTTGGGAGTTGCTTTTATGAAAGGATGCAGGGAGAAGTGCAAAATGACGGAAAACATCTTTTCTCCACCCTCAAGCATTTTGCTGCTTACGGTATCCCTGAATCCGGACACAATGGTGCACGCGCCAATATCGGTATGCGACAATTATTTTCAGACTATCTGCATCCTTTCAAGAAAGCAGTGGAAGCAGGAGCAGGCACAATCATGACTTCTTACAATTCCATTGATGGTGTTCCCTGTACGGCTAATAAATATTTACTCAGTGATATACTGCGCAAAGAATGGGGATTTAATGGCTTCGTATATTCCGATTTATCAAGTATTGAAGGCATAACCGGCGCCCGGGTTGCCCAAAATCACAAAGAAGCCTCAGTATTGGCTTTAAAGGCCGGAGTAGATATGGATTTAGGGGAAACGCCTATGGAAAAAACCTTCGACAGGCATTAAAAGAAAAACTTATCGGTATGCAGGATATAGACAGGGCGGTTGCCAATATACTCCGTCTCAAATTCCGTATGGGATTATTCGAAAACCCGTATGTATCTCCTGAGAAAGCCGGACGGACGGTACGCTCCCGGGCACATAAGGAATTGGCACGCCAAGTAGCACGTAAAGGAGTGGTATTACTGAAAAATGAAGGTATATTGCCTTTAAGCAAACAACTGAAAAGCATTGCAGTCATCGGCCCGAACGCTGACAATATGTACAATCAGTTGGGAGATTACACAGCACCTCAGGAACGTAAAGAGATTACCACCGTTTTAGACGGCATACGAAATACCGTCTCAGCTTCCACACAGGTGACTTATGTCAAAGGATGTGCTATTCGTGACACCACCGCCCATCACATTCCTGCTGCTGTGGAAGCCGCACAAAAAGCAGAAGATGCCGTCGTATTGGTAGTAGGCGGTTCGAGTGCCCGTGACTTCAAAACCAAATACATTGAAACCGGAGCGGCCACGGTTACTCAAGAAGAGAACCAACAATTATCCGACATGGAATGTGGAGAAGGCTATGACCGCAGCACTTTGAAGTTATTGGGATATCAAGAAAAAACTGATGGAAGCTATAACCTCTACAGGAAAACCGGTAATAAGTCATTTATATCCAAGGTCGTCCGCTCAATATGAATCTGGCAGCAGAAA
>VOFK01002307.1_pt1 | contig 29613 bp, 42 predicted proteins | sample 5384121 | NCBI WGS metagenome assembly VOFK01 (sample SAMN12384730, study PRJNA508395) | human gut metagenome | isolation source: healthy gut J | host: Homo sapiens | reverse complement strand
GTAATTTTCATTTCAATTGTCAATCAACGAGAAAAGGACAATCCTTAACCCGGTCTGAACATCCAGCCAAGTTAAGGATTTTCCTTTTTTCGCCTATGGCGTTTTTACTTGCCCTGCAAGAGGTGTTGCAGTTCCGGGTCGGACTGGATGCGCTGCAACTCGTCGGCGACAATCTGCCGCACTTCCGCCTGGATGCGGTTGTAGTTCTCCTGTATCATCTCCTTCATGCGGTCGTTGCCGTCGGCATCGGTGAAGTCCGTGATGACGGGGATGGGCTTGTAAGCCTGTTCCTCGCGCTTCACCTTCTCCACGTCCACCACAATCTCGCAATGAAAGATTTTCTGCTCGATGCGCTCGTTGAAGTTGTCGGCCACCGCGCCCACGAACATGCCCTGCGTGAGTGTGGAAATCTTGCTCGCGGGAATCAGGCTCTCCATCTGCGTGTTGATGGAGGTGGACTTGTCCTCGCGGTTGATGGTGATGCTCTGCCGCTTCTGCAAGATTTTGCCGAAACGCTCGGAAAGCGTTTTGGCGGTCTCACCAACGACTTGACCCGAAAAGATGTTTCCCACCGTGTTCATCACGACCGCCGCTTCTTTGTCCCCATAATCGCGTTTCAACTGCGAAAAGTCCTGAAAGCCGAGGCAGACCGCCACCTTGTTGCTTCGGGCAGTGGCGATAAGATTATCCAATCCCTTGAAGTAAATCGTAGGCAGCTCGTCGATGATTACCGCCGACTTCAGCTTGCCCTTCTTGTTAATGAGCTTGACAATTCGGGAATTGTACAGACCCAACGCCGCGCCGTAGATGTTCTGACGGTCGGGATTATTGCCGACGCAGAGAATCTTAGGCTCATCCGGGTTGTTAATATCCAACGTAAACTCACTGTCTGACATGACCCAATAAAGCTGTGGGGAAATCATGCGCGAGAGCGGTATCTTCGCTGATGCGATTTGCCCCATCAACTGCTCGGCTGCACCTCCCTGCCAAGCGTCCATAAAGGGCGAAAGATAGTTTTCCAACTCCGGATAGCTGGTGAGAATAGGGAAAACATCCTCATAACGTCTGTTCAGCAACTCAATGCCGTGTGGGAAGGTGCAATACTTTCCATCCTGATAAATCCGTAAAAACCAGATAATACTGGCAAAAAGTATAATCGGACTCTCCACGAAGAAGTCGCCTTGCTTTTGCACCCAAGTCTTATTCAAATTTAATAAAATGGTATAGGCACTCTCGTAGGCATCGGTGATGTCCTCCATGAAATCCGGGTGTATGGGATTGCAGCGGTGCGAGCGGCGCGGGTCGTCGAAGTTGATTACATAGAACTTCGGCTTGACCCTGTACCCGTCCGGGTGGTTCAACAGGTGGTTGTAGGCGATGGTGGAAAGGTCGCTGAACTTGAAGTCATAGATGTACATCGAGTAAGATTTTTCAATCATCTGCTTGATAAAGCTGTTTACCACGGCATACGACTTTCCGCTGCCCGGAGTACCCAGCACGATGGAAGCACGGAACGGGTTTACCACGTTGATAAATCCGTCGTTCCACTTCTTCCTGTAGTAGAAGCGGGTAGGCAGATTGACGGAATACTCGTTCTCCATGAGGCGGGTTTCCTGCATGAAACTCTCGTTCTCGACATTGAACACGTCTTCCATGAGGTTGGTACGCAAGAGACGGCTCATCCACGTGCCGGCCATGAGCAGGCAGACATAGCCCGCCGCCATCGAAGCGGTGTAGAAGGCTACGTTGGCTTCCACGGAAGCGGCAGGGAGAGCATCCACCAGTTAAGAAAGAACAGGGCCAGCCCTGCGGCAAGCACCGTCCAAATCCTGCGCCAAGTGATTTTTTCCTCCTTCACGCCCTTTGTACCCAAGCAAGAACGCCAATAGCAACAGCGCAAAAAGTTTTGTGTAGAGGATATGATGGAACAGCCCTGCGGTGCGATCGAAGTTGACCAGCACCCTGTCCACGACACCTATGTCGATGCCCCACAGCCTTACGGCTTCATACCCAGTAGAGGTGGATGACCACCAGAATAATGCTCACGGCGCGGAGAAAGTCCATGATTTTCGCCAGTGCCCTCAAATCGTCTTCCTGTTGTGACATAATCTGTTTCTGTTTTTAAGTTGAACAATATGTCCGCAAGGCTTTCCCCGGACATAAGCATACCTCAAGTCCGACCTGAGCCTATCTCACAGTCCGGGCTACCAAAGGTCTGACCTTAGATAGCCAAAGGTCTGACCTTTGCTTGGATGCCCTGCGGACGGATAATTTATAATCCCAAACCCTTCCGGCGTTTCTTCCGCCTGCGTTTGAGGTCGCGCTCGAAAGCGGCTTCCTCCGCCTGTGCGCCCGAAGCGTCGCCGCCAAGCAAGCCCAAGCCCGTGGAATGGCTCTCGCCGTGTTCCACATAGGTATGGGCTTCCGCCTGCGGTTCGTCCCGTGTAAGGGTGAACGGCATCGGCGGCGTGTCCGCATACGGCAAAGTGAAGTGCTCCTGCAAGGCATTGGCGGAAAATTCCCTGCCCAGCCGGGAGCCGTTGAGCACGCAGCCCGTGCGGTGGTCGATGAAGGTCGCCCCGTAGATGCGCCCTTCCCGTCCGTGTGGCGGAACACCACATCCACGCCCTTCGCTTTGAGCAGGGCGACAAATTCATCCTTGCGGTACGTCCTGTCCAATACGGCAGCGACGGTCTTGCGGGTCATCTCCGCCAGACGCCTGTCGCGGATTTGGCCATTGGAAAACTCAAACCTGCGCTGTACGGCTTCATAGCCGACGGACTTCCCGATGCAGGATGCCTTGAAGGGATTGCCGACCTTGTTCCCGCCATCATCGGTGGCGGAATAGACCAGTCCGTGATACTCGCGTCCGTTCACCATGCCGCGGGCTTCCTCCACAGTGACGTTGTAGAGGGAGAGCAAGGCGCGGTATTCGCCCATTGTCCGGAACTTGTAGGGTAGCCATCACCGCCTTGACGGTGTTCGACACCTGACGCTTCACGTCTCCCTGCGAGGCATCCACCTTGCGCAAGGAATTGTCGTTACGGTGCTGCCTGCGGTCAGCCGGGTGCAGCCCGTACTTGTGTTCCAGCTCGGAGGTGATGCGCTTGCTGCGCCGGTGGATGAAGTCACGGTTAAGCCGCCTGCCGTTTTCGTCCACATTGACGGAGACGATGTGCAGGTGGTGGCGGTTGATGTCCTCGTGCTTGAAAATAGATAAGGCTGGTCGCCGTAGCCCAGCTTCTCCAGATACTCCCGCGCGAGACTTTCCATCTCCATGTCCGTCAGGCGGTCGTCGGGATGCGGATTAAGGGAGATATGGATGACTTTGTTCCGCGTGCGTACCTGCTCCGGCATGAACCGCTTGAAATCCCGCTCGGCACGTGCCACGTCCACCCGTCCGCTGCCGTCGTCAAAGACCCTGTTCCCGGCGAGCAGCTTCCCTCGCCCTCGTTCACTTTCATGCCGTTGTAAGCCAACGCCCCGTACAGCGACGTGCCTACCGTGATTTTTGCGACCATCTTTCCTGAAACTCCCTTGAAAGTTCCACGACCTGCCGCGTCAGAGCGACCAGTTCCTCCGTGCATTTTTCCAGACGGTAGAGCAATGCCATCGCCTTCTTTTCCGAGAAATGGCAGCGAAGCTCCCTGACCGTCTGGTTGTAGTTGTTGCCTACCATGCGGTACTGCGCATGGAAAGCGGAGAGTCTCGTGCAGTAGTCCAGCAGCGTCCTGTCCGTGACCAGTACCCGGAAAGGCTGTCCGAAGAAGTGCGCTTTCAGGAACACCGCCCTCGCCTCCACGCCGGACTTCTCGTACATAGCGAGGAACCTGTGCCATTCCCCGTCGTCGAAACGCACCATCACGCAGTGCGACTTGCGGCTTTCCCGTGGATGCCGCCCCCACTTGGGACTGTCAGTCCCGTTCTTTTTCTTGTTCTCGTTCATATTACAATGGATTTAGTGGTGTCACGGCATAAGCGTAGCTTCGGCAACCGCACCGCAGGTGGAAACAGGCTTCCCGACTTCGGAGGGGAAGCCCTCCCCCGCAAGGGCCGGTCGTTTCGGGAGTAACCGGAAACCCTTTGAGTAACTCAAAGGACACCTTGCTGTGTCTTTAAGGACACAAAAAATCCGTGGTAAACGGATTGGGGATAGACCTGCCTATTACCCATTTATAAGGCATCGGTCGCCCGATACCTTTCTGCTGCCCAAAAGAAGGACGGAGCCGGGGTCTGCGGTGCGCGCTTTCGGCTTTGCCCTGCCGCTTGGGTGCAAAGGTAGGGTGTTTTCCAAGTCTGAAATACGGCTCAAAAACGCCACAAGCTGCCACGACAGCGCCAAATGCTGCCACGCAAGTGAAAAAAACATAGTTGCCTGCCTGTCCGTTTTCAGATTTGCGAACCGGAAGGCATTCTTGCCCGCCTGCCAGTTCACCTGCCTGCCTGTCAGTCTGCTTGCCCTTGTGCCTGCCTGCCGGCACGCTGGCATACAGGCATTGGGCGGGGAAATGCCAAAGAGCAAAAACCAGCCAAACAAAGAAACTGTTGGAAAGCGATGGAGGAATGTGCTAAGATGTCCACGAGACTACATTTAGCACGTGAAAAAGAGTTCTTCATGTTTGTAGTCAATATGTTTGCGAATCCGCAAGCATTCTTGCCCGCCAGCCTGCTCACCTGCCTGCCAGTCTGCTTGCTTGCCACCTTGTGCCTGCATGCCGGCATACAGGCATTGAGTGCTGAAATGCCAAAGAGCGAAAATCAGCCAAGCAAGAAAACTATTGGAAAGCGATTGGTAGGAATGAATTAAGATGTTCATGAGTCCACATTGGCCACAATAGAAAAAGTTCTACCTATTTGTGGCCAATATGCCTGCGAACCTACAAGCTAGCATTCTTCCTTGCCAGGTGGCGGCATTCTTGCCCGCCTGCCAGTTCACCTGCCTGCCAGTCTGCTTTGCCCTTGTGCCTGCCTGCCGGCACGCTGGCATACAGGCATCGGAATGGTGAAAATGCCAAATAACGGCCACAAGCCAAACGCAAGATGAGTGGCGATAAGGCCGGGTAAAGAACGCCACAAGCTGCCACGACAACGCCAAATGCTGCCACGCAACGGCAAAAGGATACAACCTTTGAAAGCCCCCTTTCCTTTGCAGGCGAAACGGTCGGCACGCCTGCCTGCTTCCGGGCTGACATCGCTTGCCAACCTGCCTGCCAGCCCTTGTGCCTGCCCCTTGGGGCACACAGGCATACAGGCAAAGGCGTGGTGGAAAGGCAAAAGGGGCGGATGCCGTTTCAATGGGCCAAACGCCAGGAAAGCGGTGGAAAGGGTGGCCAAAGAACGCCACAAGCTGCCACGACAACGCCAAATGCTGCCACGCAACAGCAAAGAGACACAACCTTGGCGAAAGTCATTTTCCCTTTGCAGGCGGAATGGTCGGTATGCCTGCCCTTATGCTTGCCTGCCGGCACACAGGCATGGATGGGAACAGGCATACCGGGAGGGATGCCGGACTGCCTGCTCGCTTACCGGGCGGATGGCTGCCGACCGGACCAAGAAACGGATGTCTAACAAATAAAAAAGAAGAAAGCATGAAAAAAGAACCTTTGTTCATCGCCTTCTCCACCCAGAAGGGAGGAGCAGGCAAAACGACACTCACCGTACTGATGGCGAGTTACCTGTATTACGTGAAGGGATATGACGTGGCGGTCGTGGACTGCGACTATCCCCAGTTCAGCATCAAGGACATGCGCGAACGCGACTTGAAAAGTATCGAGCGCAACCCGTACCTGCGCAAGCTGGCATACGAGCAGTTCAAGCGCATCGGCAAACGCGCCTACCCGATTGTGGGGAGCCGTCCCGGCAACGCGATTGAAACGGTCAGGCCATTTGTCGAGTCGGCGACACCGCCCGACTTCATCTTCTTCGACCTGACGGGTACGGTGAACAACCTCGACCTGATCCGGACAGTAGCGACGATGGACTACATCTTCTGCCCGATAGCCGCAGACCGTTTCATCATGGAAAGCTCGCTGAAGTACGCGGGCGTCATCAACGACACGCTGATCACTACCGGCAAGTCGAACATCAAGGGCATCCGCCTCTTGTGGAACATGGTGGACAAGCGCGAGAAGACCGACCTGTACGACATCTATGACAAGGTGATAGCCGGGATGGGGCTTGAAGTGCTGGACACCAGTCTGCCCGACAGCAAGCGTTTCCGCAAGGAAGGCTCTCTGAGGAAGGCGACCGCCCGTTTTTCCGCTCCACGCTGCTGCCGCCGGACAAGGCATTGGCGAAAGGGAGCGGCATCGATGCCCTCGCGGAAGAAATACTCGGCATCGTAAAGCGTTGAACCGATGGCCAAGAAACTCGATGTCGATATTGACCCCGGCAAGTTCCTGGATTCGTTCCGTCCGGAAATGCCCGCGCCCGCCTCCCCGGGGAGCCTCGGAACAGATGGCAACACTTCCGCAAAGGAGGCCAGGCTGGCGGAAAAACCGAAAGCAAAGGTGGGCAAGGGATGCCACGGAAAAGGAAGAGGAATACCTGGAACGCTTCCTCCATGCACCGAGAATCCCCGTGTGTTCGGGCAAGACCGCCTACATCCGCAAAAGCTACCACGAGCGGATACAGCGTATCGTGCAGGTCATCGGGAAGAACGGGGGCTTACGTTGTCGGTCTATGTGGACCGTGTGCTGGAGCAGCACTTCCGCGAATACGAGGAAGTGATCCGCCGACTTTACAAGAAAAATTACGAGGACATTTATTGATTTTATTCACCCTAAAAAACGAAAACAAGATGGGATTTTTCAATTCGAGAATGAAAAAGAAGGGGAATGGCAACCGAAGGCGGACACTCCCCAGTGAACAATCTGGAAAAGGCGGACGTAGTCATCCACATTGTGGACGACACCCAATTAGAAAAAGCGGCGGTGTTCCTCCGCTATCTGACGCCCAGACAAGGGCGCACCGCCAGTGCATTTACCTCAGCCGTGAGATGCACGGGAAGCTGTCCCGCATTGTGCGGACACTGGGCGGGAACGGCAGCACCATTGGCGGGTACATCGAGAATGTGCTGGAAGAGCACTTGCAAACCTATGGGGACGACATCAATGCCCTGTTACGCCGTGAAACCTCGCAACCGCTCTGACGATGGCCGAGCTGCTCATCGTGCTGATGATGGCCTTCAACCTATGGATGGTCATCTACCTGACTTGGGAACGCCGGAAGAAAACGTACCCAAGGAGGACAAGGAAAAGGATGTGGGCGCACCGGAAAGGTCCGGCGACATCATGGGGAAAAGCCTGTTCCGGATGCCTGAACGAAAACCGCAGGCTGCTGCACCGATGTCCAATGCCACCGTGCAAGCCCCCGGCGAGGAGGTGGACGAGAAGGACGTGGCCTTTGACGATGAAACTGCCTCCCCCAATAGCCGGCTTTCGGGAGCCAGGCCGTCGCGCCAAGTGCCCGACGAGGAACTGGACGAGGTGTTTGCCGACAAGCGTGTTTCCGACATCGGGGCGGAATATGACGAAGACGGAGATGATGACGGCGAGCCTCATGAAGCGGGAGGCATGACCTTCGAGGACATCGACCTTGCCATGCGGACGGTGAAGAAACCGAAAGCCACGAAAGAGGAACGCCGTCACGCCGGAATGGTGTTCTGCGACATGAAGGGCAACGAACTGTTCGCGATGATAGAAAAGAGTTCGGAAGCGACCCGCAGGAAACTGGACGAGCTGATGGACTACTATCTGGACTCCGTGTCGGCGGCGCAGGCAAACACTACACCGGTGATTATGCCCAAGAAAGCGCCCGCAGTTCCGGACAACTTCGAGGACTTCAACATCCGCGACTATGTATAACAAGTAAAAACGTAACAGCAATGCGAAAAAAAGAAAATCGACTACGGCTAAATCCATCGGCTTGCCACCGAATCCACTAAATCCCAACAAGCCGGCTTTATCCGAAGCCGCAAAAATTAAAACAAGTATCAACCGCCAATGGGAACATCCAACCCGAGGCACAAAACAGAAAAGATTATGACAAAGACATTGAAGAAAAAGCAAATCATCCTCGCGGCCCTCCTGCTGGCTGCCAACATCCAAGTTTTCGCGCAAGGCAACGGCATGGCGGGCATCACCGAGGCCACCAGCATGGTCACTTCCTACTTTTGACCCGGCGACGAAACTCATCTACGCCATCGGCGCGGTCGTCGGGCTTATCGGAGGCATCAAGGTGTACGGCAAATTCAGCGCCGGCGACCCCGACACCTCGAAGACCGCCGCAAGCTGGTTCGGCGCGTGTATCTTCCTGATTGTAAGCGCGACCATCCTGCGCTCGTTCTTCCTCTAACAAACGGGTATCCTATACATATATAATAAGGTATAAGGACAATGGCTGAGTACCCCATCAACAAGGGCATCGGCCGTCCGGTGGAGTTCAAGGGCTGAAGGCGCAGTACCTGTTCCTGTTCGCGGGCGGGCTGCTCGCCGCCTTCATCCTCTTCATCATCCTCTACATGGCAGGCGCGGGCCAGTGGCTCTGCATCGGCTTCGGCGCGGTATCCGCCTCGTCGCTCGTGTGGCTCACGTTCCGGCTGAACGCGAAGTACGGCGAACACGGGCTGATGAAGTTGGGCGCGGCACGGATGCGCCCACGCCATGTGCTCCACCGCAGACGGGTGTCCAATCTGTTAAGACGAAAAAAGAAGAAAGGAAGAAACGTATGAGAAACATCATGAAAGCCACCACGCTGGAAAGCCGCTTCCCCTGCTTTCGGTGGAACACGGGTGCATCGTCTCGAAAGACGCGGACATCACCGCCGCCTTCGAGGTGGAGCTTCCGGAGGTCTATACCGTCACGGCGGAGGAATACGAGGGCATCCACGCCACGTGGTGCAAGGCAATCAAGGTACTGCCCGACCATTCGGTGCTGCACAAGCAAGACTGGTACGTGAAGGAACGGTACCGCCCCCGACCTCGGCAAGGAGGGCATGGGCTTCCTCGCCCGCAGCTACGAGATGCACTTCAACGAGCGCCCGTTCCTGCACCACAAGTGCTACCTGTTCCTGACGAAGACTACGAAGGAGCGCATGAGGCAGCAGTGCAACTGGAATACGCTGTGCCGGGGGCATATCGTACCGAAAGAAATACAGGACAAGGAGACGGCGGTGAAGTTCATCGAGGCGGTGGAGCAGTTCGCGCGTATCCTGAACGATTCGGGGCATATCAAATTGCGCCGCCTCTCCGATGACGAGCTTACAGGCACGGACAAGGAGACGGGCATCATAGGCAGGTACTTCGCCCTGTCGCTGGGCAACGCGGACTGTCTGGAGGACATCGAGATGACGGCAAGGGAAATGCGCGTCGGCGACAACCGCCTGTGCCTGCACACCCTGTCGGACACGGAGGACCTGCCCGCAGCGGTGGCCACGGACTGCCGTTACGAAAGGCTGTCCACCGACCGCTCGGACTGCCGCCTGTCCTGCGCCGCGCCGCTGGGACTGCTGCTGCCCTGCAACCACATCTACAACCAGTATGTCTTCATCGGCAACAGCGACGAGGAACTGCGCCGCTTCGAGAAAACGGCGAGGAACATGCAGTCGCTCTCCCGGTACAGCCGCCAGAACGCCATCAACTGCGAGTGGATAGAGGAATACCTGAACGAAGCGCACTCGCAGGGGCTGAAGTCCGTCCGCGCCCACTTCAACGTGATGGCGTGGAGCGACGACGGGGAGGAACTGAAACGCATCAAGAACGACGTGGGCAGCCAGCTGGCTTCATGGGCTGTGTGCCGCGCCACAACACGACAGACTGCCCGACGCTGTTCTGGGCGGGCATACCGGGCAACGCGGCGGACTTTCCCGGCGGAAGAGTCGTTCCACACGTTCATAGAGCAGGCGGTGTGCCTCTTCGCGGGCGAGACCAACTACAAGGACTCTCCGTCCGCCTTCGGCATCCGCATGGCGGACCGCATCAGCGGCAAGCCCCTGCACATCGACATCTCCGACCTGCCGATGAAGCGCGGCGTGACGACCAACCGCAACAAGTTCGTATTGGGTCCTTCGGGCAGCGGCAAATCGTTCTTCATGAACCATCTGGTCAGACAATACTATGAGCAAGGCTCCCATGTGGTGCTGGTCGATACGGGCAACTCCTACCAAAGGGCTGTGCGAGATGATACACCGCAAGACCAAGGGAAAGGACGGGGTTTATTATACCTATACGGAGGACAACCCGATTTCCTTTAATCCGTTCTACACGGAGGACAAGGTGTATGACATCGAAAAGAGGGAAAGTATCAAGACTTTGTTGCTGACGCTGTGGAAGAAGGACAATGAGCCTGCTACCCGTGCGGAGGAGGTTGCACTTTCCAATGCCGTGTCGCAGTACATAGGACGTATTAAGGAAGACAACAGCATTGTCCCATGCTTCAACACGTTCTACGAGTTTATAGACACGGATTATCGCAAGGTATTGGAAGATAAGAAAGTGCGTGAAAAGGACTTTGACATTGCCAGTTTCCTGAATGTGCTGGAGCCGTACTACAAGGGCGGTGAATATAATTACCTGCTTAATTCGGACAAGGAACTGGACTTGCTACACAAGCGGTTCATCGTCTTTGAAATCGACCAGATAAAAGAGCACGCCATCTTGTTCCCGGTTACGACAATCATCATTATGGAGTTGTTCATCAACAAGATGCGCCGTCTGCAAGGTATCAGAAAGATGATAATAATTGAAGAGGCTTGGAAGGCGATTGCTTCGGCGAATATGGCTTCCTATGTAAAGTATCTTTATAAGACGGTCAGAAAGTATTTCGGCGAGGCAATAGTGGTGACGCAGGAGGTGGACGACATCATCAGCTCGCCCATCGTCAAGGAGTCCATCATCAACAACTCGGACTGCAAGATACTGCTCGACCAGCGGAAGTTCATGAACCGCTTCGACCAGATACAGGGATTGCTGGGGCTGACGGAAAAGGAGAAGTCGCAGATACTTTCCATCAACCAGTCCAACGATTCGTCCAGACGATACAAGGAGGTGTGGATAGGCTTAGGCGGCACACAGTCGGCGGTGTACGCCACGGAGGTGTCCATACACGAATACCTTGCCTATACAACGGAGGAAACGGAGAAGATGGAAGTCCGCGAACTGGCGGGGAAGCTGGGCAGCGACATGGAAGCCGCCATACGGCAGATTGCGGAGAAACGTATGGACGAAGAAAAGTAACCGATGGAAACATCACCCGACCACAGACGGCGTTTGAGGCCGACCTACGGCATATAAGGGTGTATCAAACGGCGTATGAGGTCAAGACACATTTTATCAACAAAAAAACAAGAATTGAAGATTATGAACATTGAACTGACAAAGACACAACGGCTGCTGCTTTGCGGCGGTCTGATAGGCTTGGCGTCGCTGATGCTGCAAGCCTGCGAGACGGTAATGAAAGAAAACGAAGACATCCGCGAGAAGATTTGCGGCAACTGGCAGAGCGTGGAGGGCAAGCCCGACATATTGGTGTACAAGGAGGGCGCAACTTTTGGACAAGGTGACGCTGTTCCGCAGGGCGGGCGTCCACCGGAAACTGAAGCCGGAGACCTACCTGCTGCAAAGGGAGGCGGACGGTAACCTCTACCTGAACACGGGCTTCCGCATCGACGTGGCATACAACGAGGAAACGGACATCCTGTCCTTGGCTTCGCCGTAACGGCGACTATATCCGGGTGAACACGGATGAAACAGCCAATGGCGAAAAGAAGAAAGAACAATAAGAATGTACCACTAAATCCAATGTGAATATGAGACAAAAACTGAAAATGCCATTGGTGGCAGCCTGCCTGTGCCTTGCAGGTGCAGGCACGGCAAACGCCCAATGGGTGGTGTCCGACCCGACGAACCTCGCGCAGAGCATCATCAACTCCGCCAAGGAGATGGTGGAAACGGCGGGCACGAAAGCCAACACGCTCAACGGCTTCTTGGAAACCAAGAAAGTGTTTGAGCAGGGAAAGAAGTATTACGACGCGCTGAAATCCGTACATGACGTGGTGAAGGGCGGCGTGAAGGTGTCGAAAAGCATCGGGTTGGTGATGGAAATATCAGAAATCTATGTGGATAACTACCAGAAGATGCTCTCTGATGAGAACTACACGCCGGAAGAGCTTGCCGCCATATCGTCGGGCTACACCATGCTGATAGACGAGAGTTCGGACGTGCTGCAAGACCTGAAGAACGTGGTGAACGTGACGGGGATGTCGCTCACGGACGCGGAACGGCTGGCGATTATCGACAACGCCTACCGCAGCCTGATGAACTACCGCAACCTCGTGCGCTACTACACGAACAAGACCATATCGGTGTCCTACCTCCGGGCAAGGAAGAAGAACGACATGGACCGGGTGATAGGACTCTACGGAAACCCCAACGAAAAATACTGGTAAGTTATGGGAGAGTTCGACAACCTTCACCAGATACTCCTTTCGCTCTACGACGAGATGATGCCGCTGTGCGCGGACATGACGGGCGTGGCGAAAGGGCTTGCCGGGCTGGGCGCGTTGTTCTACGTGGCGGTGCGCGTGTGGCAGTCGCTCGCCCGCGCCGAGGCGATAGACGTGTACCCGCTGCTCCGCCCGTTTGCGCTCGGTTTGTGCATCCTGTTCTTCCCGACCATCGTGTTGGGAACGATGAACAGCGTGTTAAGCCCCATCGTGCAGGGCGTACACGGCATCCTCGAAGAACAGACCTTCGACATGAACGAGTACCGGGAGCAGAAAGACAAACTGGAATACGAGGCGATGATGCGCAACCCGGAGACCGCCTACCTCGCCAGTGATGAGGAATTTGACCGCCAGTTGGACGAGCTGGGCTGGTCGCCCTCGGACTTGGTGACGATGACGGGGATGTACATGGACCGGGCGGCGTACAACATCAAGAAGACGGTGCGTGACTGGTTCCGGGAACTGCTGGAACTGATGTTCGCCGCAGCCGCGCTCATCATCGACACGCTCAGGACGTTCTTCCTCGTGGTGCTGAGCATCCTGGGACCGGTAGCCTTCGCCTTTGCCGTATGGGACGGCTTCCACTCGACGCTCTCGGCGTGGTTCAGCCGCTACATACAGATTTACCTGTGGCTTCCCGTGTCGGATTTGTTCAGCACCATACTGGCGAAGATACAGATTCTGATGTTGCAGAACGACATACAAGCGATGCAGACCGACCCGAACTTCTCGGTGGAGGCGAGCAACGGGGTGTACATCGTGTTCCTCATCATCGGCATCGTGGGCTACTTCACCATCCCGACGGTGGCAGGCTGGATCATCAAGCAGGTGGCGGCATAGGCAGCTACAACAAGAACATCAACACCGCCGGGGCTTTGGGCGGCAGCGTGGCGGGAGCCGCCGCAGGAAACGTGGCAGGCCGCGCGGGGCAAGCTCATCAAGGGAACGGCGGGAAAGCTGTTCCGAAGATAGGCATTCCGGACAATCCGTTTCCGTGAGTTGCCCGACCCTTAAAAACGGATTATTGAACAATTAAAAGACGAAAAGAAGAAAATGGAATTCAAATCACTCAAGAACATCGAGACGAGTTTCCGGCAGATACGTCTGTTCGGCATCGTCTATACGGCGGCCTGCGCCCTCGTGGTGGTCTGCTCGGTGGTGTGCGCCTTCCGCTTCGCCGAGGCGCAACGGCAGAAGATATACGTCCTCGATGGAGGCAAGAGTCTTATGCTCGCGCTCTCGCAGGACCTGTCGCAGAACCGCCCGGCGGAAGCCAAACACGTGCGCCGCTTCCACGAACTGTTTTTCACCCTCTCGCCGGAGAAAAGCGCGATAGAGCACAACGTGAAACGCGCCCTGCTCTTGGCAGACAAGAGCGCGTACAACTATTACGCCGACTTCGCCGAAAAGGGCTTCTACAACCGCATCATCGCCGGGAACATCAACCAAGTGTTGCAGGTGGACAGCGTGGTGTGCAATTTCGACCGCTATCCCTACGAGGCGCGGACATACGCCCGTCAGATGATTATCCGCGAGAGCAACGTGACGGAACGGACATTAGTAACCGCCTGCCGCCTGCTCAACGCGAGCCGCTCGGACGACAACCCAAACGGCTTCACCATCGAGGGCTTCACGGTATTGGAGAACAAGGACATCCGGACGATTGAAAGATAATGCGTATGGGAAAGATGAAAAATCTCATTGAAAAGTGGACCACCGGGCTGAAAGGTTGGTTACGCAATAGGCTGGACGCCCTGCCGCCCAAAGCACGGCTTAGGATAGTCCTTGCGGCATTTGCCGTGTTCGCCTCGCTCTGTCTCTACATGACTGCCGCCGCAATCATCGGCTTCGGCAAAGGGGAAGAGGCATTGGAGATACGGCACATCGAGAAGTTAGAAATATATAATAAGGTGTATCACTCAAATTTGAATCCACAATGAAATTATCAGATTGGATATGGGAAAAGATGGAAAACTTGCAGGATGCCGGATTCCGATGGAAACCGACCTTGAAGTTCTGCCATCAGGTGCTTCGCTTGGATTACAATGCCATTGCCGATTCCATCGTAAGGAACGGGCATCGCCCGGCAATTACGGAAGAGCAGGCAAAAATACTCTGGGATTACCGTTTCTTCCGGAATCTGGACCAGACGGAACGCAGCGGCTGGCACAAGGTTATGGATGTACTGCAACAAACCGATTGGGGCAAACAGCAGGTCTGGTTGTTGTCCGGATTGAAAATGGGGAATGAAACACTTCCCCAAAAACTGAATGCCATGTACACGCTGCTTTGTAGTGCCCATACGGGTAAAAAGCCATACCCTATGTCCTCTGCCCAATCCGGAAGAAGTGGCTACCGCCCATAAGCTGGTAGGGTATTGCATGAAGGACGAGGAACTCGACTACTTGAAGCGGCTTGCCCTGCATGGGGAATATCCGGGAGACCGACCGCCATCAGGCATGGTCTGATGGATATGTACCAAAAAGATAGAGGACCTCGAATGGGAACGGGCCAAGGAAATGCGTGCGGACAATCACTGGTCGGCGGACTCCATCGATGCGGCCATCCAGGAGGAAAAAAAGGACGGATTATGCGCAGTGCCTCCGATTTGTACGAGCAGAAAGTGCAGGGCAAGTTCCCGGACGACTATCGGAAAGCCCTGCACCGGGAACGGATGGTGCTTCATGGACTCTCTCAAAAGGGATGGGACGGGCAGACAAAAATTCCGAAACCTCTGTTGGTCAAGTATGGGTTGGCGGAATCATTCGGAAAAATAAGCGATGCGTTGATGGATTACATTATCCGTTGTGACATGGGAGACGATACTTATCCCAAGCATATGGTAGGGCATCATAACCGCATCATCAAAGAACAGTCCCGGATAGGATTGGAACGCTTGGAACACAGGTTGTTTCCGGATAAAAACAAACCAAAGCTCCATCCGGCTTCTTTGGGTACGCATAAAATGCCCATTCGCTTACAGAATCAGGTAAGCAAAGAGAATAAAGGTATAAAAATCAGACTTTGACAAGCTAATTGAACTGATGATGGAAACAAAAAGAACAGAAGAATGAATCAAGAACAAAAGAGAAAAAGCCGCTGACGGAACAACAGCGTCCAGCAAAGGCAGAAGATGCTGGTCTATCCGCTGATGGTGCTGCTGTTCGCCGGGTGTATGTGGCTCATCTTCGCGCCGTCCTCCGAGGACAAGGAGAAAGAACGGCAGGGACAGGGATTCAACACGGACATGCCCATGCCCGAAGACTCCAAAATCATCGGGGACAAGGCGAAAGCCTACGAGCAGCAGGATTTGGAAAACAAGCGGAAGGAACGCCGGGGCATGGTGGGCGACCTCTCCGCGTTCTGGAACGACAGCGACGGTGACACGCCAACGGACGATGCCGACACTTCGGACGATTACCGCCTGACACGGACGGAAACGACCGACGGGAAACGGCGGACGAAAGACAGGCGGGCATCCGCACTTCCGCTGCCGCCTACCAACGGCTGAACACCTCGCTGGGCACGTTCTACGAGCCGCCGAAGGAGGACACGGAAAAGGAGGAACTCCGGGAGCGCATCGACGAACTGGAAGCCATGCTGGTGGCGCAGGATAGCAAGCCTTCCACGATGGAGGAACAGGTCGCCCTGTTGGAAAAAGTCCTATGAGCTGGCGGCGAAGTACCAGAATGACAACAATGCCGGACAAGCCGCACAGCCCGATGAAACGGGAGGTTCTGTGAGTACAGGCGAAAAGAGCATGAAGGCAGAACCCGTAAGCGATGTAAGGCGGACGGTGGTGTCCGCCCTGCCGCAGCCCATGACAGACTCGGCGTTCATCGCGGACTATTCGGGGGAACGCAACTACGGCTTCCACACCGCCATCGGTGCGGAGGAAACGACGGGGAAGAACACCATCGCCGCCTGTGTGCAGGGCGACCAGACGCTGACGGACGGGCAGACGGTGAAGCTCCGGCTGCTGGAGCCGATGCGCGTGTCGGGGCGCGTCATCCCCCGGAACACGCTCCTTGTGGGCGCGGCACGGTTGCAGGGCGAAAGGCTCGGCATCGGCATCACCTCGCTGGAACACGGGGGAAACATCATCCCGGTAGAACTGGAGGTGTACGACAGCGACGGGCAGGCGGGCATCTTCATACCCGGCTCGATGGAGATAGACGCGGCAAAGGAAATCGGGGCGAACATGGGCAGCTCGCTCGGAAGCAGCATCAACATATCGACCGACGCGGGGGCGCAGCTCGCCTCCGACTTGGGGCGAGGGGCGATACAGGGCATCTCGCAGTACATCTCGAAAAGGATGCGCACGGTCAAGGTACATCTGAAGTCAGGGGTACAGGGTATTGCTCTACCAAGAAAAGGAATGAACAGTCCAAAAACATAAAGGCAAAAAAAGAAAAAATAATCAACAAACTAATTTTTATTTACCACTAAATCCAACGTAAAATGAGTATCAAGAAAGTAATGACAATGTTTGCCCTGCTGATGGGCATCGCCTGTGCGAGCTACGCGCAGGGAGTGACGAACGACAGCACTGCCACCGCCAAGGAGGACGGGCTGGAACTGGTGAAGGACGTCTATCCGCAGACGGAGGAGGACGGCGACCTGTACCACGGTCTGACGAAAAAGCTGATGTTCGACCGCATGATACCGCCGCACGGCTTGGAAGTCACGTATGACAAGACCGTCCACATCCTGTTTCCGGCGGCGGTGCGCTACGTGGACTTGGGTTCGCCCAACCTGATAGCGGGCAAGGCGGACGGTGCGGAGAACGTCATCCGTGTGAAGGCGACGGTCAAGAATTTCCGCAACGAGACGAACATGAGCGTCATCACGGAGGACGGGTCATTTTACACATTTAATGTGAAATACGCCGATGAGCCGCTTATCCTGAACGTGGAAATGAAGGACTTTATCCACGACGGCAGCACGGTGAACCGACCGAACAACGCGCAGGAAATCTACCTGAAGGAACTGGGCAGCGAAAGCCCGATGCTGGTACACCTCATCATGAAGTCGCTGCACAAGGAGGACAAGCGCAAGGTGAAGCACATCGGCTGCAAGCGTTTCGGCATCCAGTACCTGCTGAAAGGGATTTATGTCCACAATGACCTGCTGTATTTCTACACGGAGATAAAGAACCAAAGCAATGTGCCGTTTGACGTGGACTACATCACGTTCAAGATTGTGGACAAGAAGGTGGCGAAGCGTACCGCCATGCAGGAACAGGTGCTGTTCCCGCTCCGCGCCTAAACTACGCCGTCCGTGTAGCCGGGAAGCGGTCCGAACGCACGGTGTTCTGCCTTCCGAAGTTCACCATCCCCGACGGCAAGCAGCTCGTGGTGGAGATGAACGAGAAGGACGGCGGACGCCACCAGACGTTTACCGTGGAGAACGAGGACTTGGTACAGGCTGAAACCATCAACGAACTGCGCGTGCGATGAAAGGAAAGGTACTGTTTATTGTAACGCTTCTGTTCGTCCTCCTGGCAGGACGGGCGGAAGCCCAACGGTGCCTGCCGAAGATGCGGGGCATCGAGTTGAGAGCCGGGCTGAACGAGGCGGACGGCTATGTGCTGGGAGCCATGCTTTCGAGCTACGCGAAAGGTGGGAACAAGTGGGTGTACGGGCTGGAATACCTGAAAACCAGCCACGGATACCGGAGTACGACCATCCCTGCGGCACAGTTCACGGCGGAGGGCGGTTACTACTACAACTTCCTCTCGGACGCGAAAAAGGTGGTGTTCTTCTACGCTGGCGCGTCAGCCCTTGCCGGGTACGAGACGGTGAACTGGGGCGGAAAGACGCTGTACGACGGGGCGAGGCTGAACAACAAGGACGCCTTTGTCTATGGCTGCGCCGCCACGCTGGAAATGGAGCTGTACCTCGTGGACTTCATTGCGCTGACGGCCTCGCTGCGTGAACGCTTCCTGTGGGGCGGCAGCATGGGCGTGTGCCACACGGAATACGGATAGGCGTGAAGTTCATCATCAACTGAATGTGCGCCTATATGGATATAGAAGCGATGAAACGCTATCCGCTGGAGGACTTCCTTGCACGGCTGGGGCATCATCCCGTGCAAAGACGTGCCAACGCCATCTGGTACAGGTCGCCGTACCGGGAGGAACACACGCCTTCCTTCAAGGTAAACCCGGAAAAGAACCTCTGGTTTGATTTTTGGCGAGGGGCGGGCGGTAACATCTTCGCCCTTGCGGGGAGTTCATCCAAAGCGGCGACTTCCTCACACAGGCGAGGTATGTGGCGGAGGTGGCGGACATGCCGTTGCAGGACTATGAGCAACGCCGCACCCCCGAAGTGCGGCAACCAGCCGGACACAGCTTCGAGGACGTGGAAGTGCTGCCCTTGCAGAGCCGGGCGTTACTCCATTACCTGCAAGAAAGGGGCATACCGTCCGCCATAGCCATCGCGAACTGCAAGGAGATGCGCTACTCCACGCACGGGAAACGGTATTTCGCCGTGGCTTTCGGCAACTGCGGTGGCGGCTACGAGATACGCAACCCGTTCTTCAAGGGCTGTGTGTGCCGCCAAGGACGTCACCCTGCTGCCGTCGAGGCTCTGCCGTTTGCAACGTGTACGAGGGCTTTGTGGACTACCTTTCCGCCCGTGCATTAGGCATCGGCGGCGGGGAGGACCACCTTGTCCTCAACTCGGTGTCCAATGTGGCGAGGGCGTACCGGCATCTGGACGGCTACGGAACGGTGCGGTGCCACCTTGACAACGACGAAGCCGGGCGGCGGACATTGGAAAGCCCTGCGCACACGTTACGGCGAAAAGGGTGTCGGACTGCTCCGGCATCTACGGCGGATGCAAGGACTTGAACGAGTATCTGCAAAGCCGTCTGAAACAAAACGAGAAGAACAACAAGAACATCAAACTTAAAATGTAACGGTTATGAACATGAACAAATTAAACAATACACGGAAAGTGAAAAGAAACATAGTAAAATCATTGGCAACCCTTTGTCTGGGGCTGCTCTCTGTATGCTTCACCGCCTGCGATGACGATTTGGACGTGACGCAAGCCTATCCGTTCACGGTGGAAGCCATGCCCGTGCCGAAGGAACTGGCGCAGGGCGAGACGGCGGAAATCCGTTGCGAACTGGTACGCGAGGGCGAGTTTGACGGGGCGGTCTATACCATCCGCTATTTCCAATACGACGGGGAGGGCACGTTGAAGCTGGATAACGGCTTGGTGTTGCAGCCCAACGACCGCTACCTGCTGGAGAACGAAAAAATTCCGCCTATATTACACCTCGGAGTGCGACGAGTCGCAAAGCCTGACCATCACGGTGGAGGACAATTTCGGCAATGCCTGCGAGTGGGAATTGGAGTTCAACAACGACTCGGACGCGGAAACGGAGGGAGGCGTCGCTGTGTCTGACACCTTGAACGCCAGCCGATGATGCGCAAGGCGTTGCTCCTGCTGCTGGCGGCTGCCCTCTGTGGCAGCCTGCCGGCACAAGACACGGACAGCATGGCGGAACTGCTGGCATCGTTTAACAATCATCCCAAGGCTGACATCGCCGTTGAACTGATAAAAAAGTACGAGGGACTGCACGACCGTTCCGATTACCCCTACTACGGCTACGGGCATCGCAGGTTGCCCAACGAAAACCTTTCCTATGACATGACGGAGGCGGAAGCCGAAGCCCTGCTCCGCAAGGATTTGGCGGTGCGCTACAAGCTGTTCCGCAAATTTGGTAAAGATGCCTTGCTTCTTACCGTATTAAGTTTCAATGTGGGTCAAGGGGTATTGCTTGGTCACGGCGGACACCCGAAAAGCAAACTCATCCGCAAGCTGGAAGCCGGGAATCGAGACATTTACCGTGAATATATCGCTTACTGCCGGTACAAAGGAAAGCAGCACGCCATGCTATTCAATCGAAGAAAAACAGACTTTGCGTTGCTATATATTCCGTGATATGATTAAAATTCCTTGCGGTAAATAATTTCGCAAAGGAATTTTTTTCCAATACAAATAAACATATTATCTTTACAAATAAATTTTCGAAAAATGAAAGAGCCGAAAGAAATCTATTATTTACCTGTAGAACAGTTATCTGATGATGTTATTCAATATATTGAAAAAGTTTTTGAGTTATTAGATGCTGTAAAAAATGATTGCAATAGCAATAATTTTTCTCGCCGATTTACTTTCATAAGAGATGAGAAAAGCTATTAGTGATGTTGCGGAAATTAAAAAAGATAATAATAAATTAAATCATATATATATCAACGAAAATTTCTGTCAGTATTTATGGTCTGTTTGTGTCTATCTTATCGCATATTTTTTTGAAAATGTTATACATATCCCTATGATGGATGCTGTTGGTATTAATAAAAATGGATATAAGCCCAATATGATAGATGTAGAATATGGCAATGATTGTTTTTTTCAGAGGACGGCAATTATTACATAACTTTAATAGAGATGCATATTGGGTTACTCCAAATATCTGTAATCCGCAGCAATTTGAAAATATTATAAGCCATGCGAATGATGTCTATTGTGCTGCAATAGCATTTATATATGCTCACGAGTTTTCACATAATTATTTGGGGCATACACAAATACAGCAAACGCTTTCTCGTTCAATAAATGATGAAATTGCAGCAGATGATATGGCAATTAGCTTTATTCAAACTGAATATAACTCTGCATGGGGAAGAACCTATAAGGCAGGAATTGCAACTACATTAGCAGCCCTTTTTATTAATGGGAGAGGATTCTATTTCTGGTGGTGGAACCCATCCAGATATGGATGTTCGAATAGAAAATTTGGTTACTAAACTGGAATTGCACGAAATGGATCTTCTTTGGGGCTATTTAGGGTTGCTTTAAGATTATGGCTTCTTGTTTTTGATGGCTTATCCATCAAAGAGGATATGCAGCAACCGGGGTTTGGTTCATACAAAGAGATATATTTATATTATATAGAAAAATTAAAGATTGTCAGGCAACAACGTTATCCTACAATTATCAAACCAGACTGGGATATATAATTAATGACTTCATTGGATTTTTCCATCTTATCGAAGATGGGGGCAACGGTTTCTTTGCTACTTTCTTATCCGCCGACCTGCTCATGAAAGAAAGTAGCGGGCGGCAAGCCTGCCGCCCGATTTTACCGCTTTATCCTTTGCAGCACACGCTCAAGTGTGCGCTCGGCAATGGGGCGTGTGTCCTTGTTCCAAAGGTTATACCCGTGTACGGATATTCCCACGCTCCGCAAATCTCGGATATAACCGGACGCTTCATCTTGCGTGGGCAGGTAAACGAACTGCACCCATGCGTCCCTGCCGTCTGTCAGTATGAAATAGTATTTCATTTCGCTTGTTTTTCAGTTGTTACGAATGGAGTGTGGGCGGTGTTTCCACCGCCACGCACCTCAAAAATTCCTTTATGTCGGCGATAGCCGTGCAGCGTGTGAGCCATTCCTTTACGCAGGGCATGTTGTATTCGGAAGTGATGACTGCCGTATGCCCGTTTATCTGCGTAAACCTCGTACTTTCATAGTCCTCCACCCATCCTTTGAGGCTGTCCGTTCCCCATGCGTCCGCATCGGCGAACATATTGTCCAAAACCTTGATAGGGTCGCTGAACGTCACTATCAGCGTTTCATATCCTGCGCTCATCGTCTGCCCTCCTTCGCTTTAATCCATTCGTCACGCAACCGTCTGCACTCCTCCAAAGTGGGCTTCACGCAGGAGAACAGTTCTCCCGACAAGGTGTCCCGATAGTCGTACTGGTACATCGTGCGGACTTTACGCCCGATTTTCATTTGGAATTTCTCGTACTTCTCACCTGCCGTGCAGGTGCTTACTCCGTTGATAGTCATTCTTGTTGCCATAGCCTTTTCAATTAAAATTCAACAATCAGTAATCTGTTCTCCAAACATTGGTCGGGGTCGGATGCCTTTTTTCTGTGTCACCCACAGATGGTGTGCGCCATACCCGAATGCGAAAAGGGCGTTGAAAAGTTTCTTTCGGGCGAACACCTCCATTACCCCCCTTACATCCTGCTCGTCCTTTGTCAGTACAAGCGTGTTCAACAATTCGATGAACATTTCAGGCAGTTTCTCGTGCCACCCGAAAATCATGTTTTCTATTCTCACTTCCATATCAATAAGTATTAAGTTGTTAAACGATTACGCTGCTTCTTTCATCCGTTTCCGTATCTGCTCGGCATTGTCCTCCACCAATTTGATGATGCGGTCGTGGTATTCGGTGTTGGAGTTGCATACGCCACGGCTCTGCACCACTTTTAATGTCCGCAAGTCCACCTCCACTGTCTCGATGCGTCGCTCGTCTATCCGTGCGGAAAGTATCAGGGAGTTCTCATTGTTGTAGTAGGCGTTGGCATAGACGCAATGGTGCATGGCTTTCCCCTCCTCGTAGAACTCGTCCACGCTTTGCAGCACCTTGACGATGATTAGACCGTCCGTCAGTACAAGGTTGAGGAATGCGGCTTTCTTTCGGATATACTCGTCTTTCTCTTTCGCCATTTCTTCCAGACGCTTCCGCTCACGCTCCAACCGCTCGGCTTCCCACTCCCTGTGTTGCTGCTGCCGTTCACGCTCCAATTGGACTTGCCGTTTCCCCATATACAGGTCGTGAGCCGCCTTGAAATCGGGCGGGCATATGAAACGGGGGTTGCGCAAATCTTTTCCCCAATCTCTCTAAGAGATATACGAGGTGGCACCACAATGAGATGTCGGTTATGGCATATTTATTCCGCATGGCTATCTTGTACGAGTTCCAACATCTGTCAAGTACCTGCGGACGGGAGAGGAAATAGCGCAAGTGTTCGATGTTGCCCGACTTCAGCAATGTTTCCGCACGGCTGTCCGAAAGGATAGCCTTGAAGAAGTCGTAAGGCAGTATGCCGTGCAGGTTGCCGTCAAAGCCATTTCGCTTAATTTCGGGGATAATCCGTCGGCGTGGATAGGTTGCATATCGGGTCAATGTCATACACCTTATGCTGGTTGTTCCTGCGGATTTCCATCGGGCTGTCCTCGTTCCACAAGTCGTAGTAGAGAAGTGAAAAGCCACGCAACCTTGCCACTGTCTCGGACTTGCCGTCAGGAGCAATCCACCGCTGTGCCACCTCAAAGATGGAATACTCCGCCTTTTGCCCGACTTTCTGACGGCTCCTGACGAAAAAGAAACGTATTACCTGGTAGCCTTTGCAGGTGGTGATGATGGAGAAATACTCGTTGTCCACGAACACCCTCTTTCGGGTGTCCGTGATTTCCAATGCCGTGCCGCAGTTCGGGCAGGTGCATCCGCAAAGCGTGTCGGCAAGGCTGTGTCCGCTTTTCCATGCGTGTCCGCACTCCGTGCAGGTAATGACGCCTTTTGCAGTCCGCCTGCCGTAGTGCTTGAAACAATGGTGGAAAGCGTAGGTTCTCTGTGCGTTTGTCAGTTCGGGCAGGGTTGCGCTCAGACGGATGACTTCTTTCTGTATGGGTGTCTTGGGTTTCATAGGTTCAGAATAATGAAAGTTCAACTTGTTGTGCGTTTGTCTTTTGGTTCGCCTTAGCCTTGTTCCGGTTTTGCATCTTGCGCAGTTCCTCGTCTTGGTATTGGCGGATGGCTCTCTGCCTTGCTTCCGCCTTTTCCTCGTCCGTCAGTTCAACTCCGCATACCATGACTTGGCACGGGATTGGTTTGCCGATGTCGATGTCGTCCTCGTCAAAATAGTGTACCGCTTGCGACAAGACTTCCCCTGCGGTAACGCCTATGCCGTTGCCTCCATTGCATTGGCTTTTCGCCCAATGCAACAAATAGGTGATGCAATCGTCCATGTTCTTGTTCGGCTTGCTGTAACTTGCTGCAAACAGCTTGTCCTCCGCCGCACGGCTGTCCAAATAGGCTTGGATGGTCCGCTTGAAATGGTCTGTTCCGTTCATATCTGTATGTATTTTAGTTATTTGAAAAATTCTCCGTTGGATAAAAACTCGTATTCGTTGGCTTCGCAATCACGCTCAAAGGCTTCCTCGTTGCTAGCATATTCCACATCATCCCTGCAAAAGCGGAAAAAGCTGTCGATGCAGTCATTCATCAAGTCATACAAGTTCGTATGCTTGTCGGGGACTTTCAGAAAGTCGTATATGGGTTTCAGTATGTCCATGTCCGCACAATAACCCGTCAGCACACAATCATTGGTTACGGATATCCGACTTCTGCGCTGTTTGTGGAAGTCCTTTTTGTGCCAATAGGTCTTGGGCTTGAAAAGGTTGTGCCAATAGTTGTTCACGATGAATTTCAGCAACCGCACACCGCACAGTTCTTCCTCTTCCCCGCTGTAATTTGAGATGAATTGGAAATTATAGGTACAGGCATCATAATTCCACCTGCTTACCTTTTTACCTTGAAAATCTCCTCAAAGGCTTTCAACGTTGCCCTGTTGTCGGATGCGTCATATTCAAAGCCTTTCAACCACTTCCAATAGGCGTTCTCTTTCGCCTTGTCCGAAAGCTCGTCCACCTTGTAAACTTCGTATTTCCTCGTTTCCGTTCTCATAACTTTGCTCTATTGTTCGTCCAACATATTGTGATAAAACAACTCGTCATCCCGTCCGTAGATTTCCATCGTAGGGTTGTTGTCGTTTTCCGCAGGGGGACAGTCCTTCCACCGTTTCGGGGTTCAATTCGTAGTCGCAATAGATGACGTTCTCGTCCATACCGATATGGCTGTTCACGTCTTTATCTTCCCATGAAAGAATGATGGATTTGGCTTCTTCATAGCTGTTCGCTTTGATGGAGAAGCGGGTACGTTCCCAGCAAGTTACCTTGCAATCCATATAAAAGTCAAAAGTTTCCATTGTCTGTAATTTAAGATGGTTATACGGTTTTCTGTAAAATCTCTATGTGGTATTGGGGCGGGCATTCCAAGATGAGAAAGGCGATGAAGTCCTTTCTTGCCTCCTTGTTCAACTCGTGGTACAACCTCCTGAATGAGGAAAAGTTACCGTTGATGCACACCTCTACCATATACTCGAAGATGTTGTCCACCTCGTAATACCTGCATTGTTGTGCCACTGTCTTGCTGTGTCTTTTCGCCATATCCGTATGAATTAAAGGGTTAATAACCAAATGAAAATTCCGATAGCTGCCACTACTGAAAGCAGGGCGGTGAGGATGCCGAACATGAAGTTCAACATACCCAGCAGGATTTCCCCTGCGATGCCCACCGCCAAACCTCCTGCGCAAAGGGTAATGCCCCATGCTGCTCTCACCATTGCGGACAATACGCTCCGCATAGCCTTTCCGATGTCGTTCAATGTCATTCTCATATCTTCCAATTTTTAGATTGTTGTTACTTGTCTTGCTCGGATGGGGAGGTCGGGTCGAGTCCTTTTTCTTTTCGCCTCTCCGTATGTCCGATGTCTCCTTGTGACGTCTTCCGACCGCGCACCGGTCGTTTTCGTTGCAGGGGAAAAAGCAAAGGTCAGGGGAGTAGGTTCAGCAAATTTTTTCGACAGAATACTACCTGAGCCTGCGAAGTGTGGAGATTGTGGCTAAAAAATTTGTGTTCCTAATCCGTCTTTACCTTTGCCCCTGCAACGAAAATGACCACTGATGCCGTCTGGAATGGCGGCATGGGGACATTGGCATACACTTGGAGAGACGGAAAGGAAAAGGGGGAAGTATGTGAAATGGCGCAACGCGCCACAGGAAAATCGAAAGGGCGGCGCAACTGACAAGGGAAAGCCTCGCTTTCCTGCCGCCGTGACGGAAGTCCCGTGACCGTCATTGTCATGCGGGCATGGCTTGCGGTCGCGGGTGTTCCTCCGGCGGCATCTGTCTGAAAATGGTCTTGCCTGCCATTGCTCCGATTGGCAACGGCAGGGCAAGACGGTTGGAAGACAGGCCACACATGACAGCCGGGAATAGTCGCAGGAGCAGATTCACGCTTGCCGTGTCCTGCATCCGGCGGCATTTCCGGCTGACAACGGAAACGAAAAAAGAAAAACGAATAAGACGGTCTTGGCCGTTCAGCACAAGCACATAAAAGAAGTGTCCGCGACGATGGCAGTGTCACTGGTGACATTGTGGTCGTCGTGGGCTTTTCTTTGCTTGTGCTGCTTCTGAAATGGGCTTGCGCACATCAAGCCGGAAGCCGTTTTCAGAACAGGAAAAATGATGGAGGATAAAATTTGCGGGCGAAATAAAATTGCGGGAAATTTTGCAAAGACGGGGACTGTTTTGTACCTTTGCAAAAAAGTAAGGACGTTCTTTCGCTTGATGCAAAATGAGGCAGATTATAGAAGTTCGCTGGTTTCTAAACCGTTAACAAGTCTGTTTTGTTTCTCTGTTAATTATCTCATAGCTTGAAAGATACAATTTTTATTGTGTCTTGCCTCGGTGAAAGGTCAAATCAAAACCATATACCTGCCCCAAATTCCCTAGTCAACAGGATAAAATACCTGCGGGCATAAATATTGAACACCTTGTCTCCGCTTCTTTGGCCGCGGTATTTCTCTATGATTTGAAGAGGAATATCCAGCAGACGGACAGAAGAGAGCGTATCGGTCTTTTTCCGGTGGATATGAATCCACCATGTGCCGTCGCCGGTCTGCGTGATGTCCTTGTCCGAAAGCCGTTTCAGATCCGCATACGCCAGTCCGGTAAAGGTTGAAAAGATGAACATATCCCGCACGAATTGCAGTTGCGGTTTCTCCACCGGAGTGGTCATGAGTGTTTTAAGGTCTTCCAGTTTCATGTGGCGGCTCTTCCTTTTGGGCAGTTCGGGATGCAGGCGGCAATAAGGGTCGCGTCGCAACGTGCCCTGGCTCACAGCCCGCATCGTGAGCTTTTTCAAACGGTACAGGTGTTCATGCACGCTTTTGGGTTTCGAGGTTGCGGTCAGTCCGCAGGAATACCTCGAAATCGTCATAAAACGTCCGGTCAAGGCTTCGCAGCGTCACATCTTCCACGCCTTTCTTTTCCCGGACAAAAAGCGGAAAGATGCTTGTAGGAAACGCTGATAGGAGTCGTATGTTTCCTGTATGCGGTCTATCCCGACCCGCTTGCTGAAATCCTCGTTATGTTCCCTGAACAGGGCCAGCAGGAGGTAAGCGGTTTCTGTCCGATGCCCTTCACCGCATTCTTTACCAGTTCCGCCGTGATGAAGCCGAGGCTGTTTCTTATCCGCTCATAATGTCCGGCAATCTCACGTGTCGTCATCTATGGCACGGTTCACCGTCACGGCATTCGCACTGCGTCCGTTGGCACGGCCTTTTTCCGGATTCCAGATGTCGGGATTGACAGAGACTTTCGTGCCTATCTGTGCCCATTCGGCATCAATGCTCACCTTGCACAATAGCTGGCACATTCCGTCCTTTCGCACTTTCGTGCGGTTAATATAAAACAGCACGGCAAAAGTGCTGCGTCGTTTGACATTCTGTTTTTCAGTATTCTTTTTCCATATTCTTTCCATTTAAAATGGTTATTAAATGACGACAGAAAAACGCTCCGAGATTTTTCGGTTCAATGCCTTTGGTGTCGGCGTCTATCTTCTCATCGGTCACTTTCGCGTAGATTTGTGTGGTCTCTATCTGACTATGGCCGAGCATCCTGCTGACCGTTTCAAGGGGACCCCATGAGAGTGTGATTTCCGTTGCGTATGTATGCCGTCCTGCATGGAAGACCAACGGACGGTCAATGTGGCAGATTCGGGCAATCTCTTTCAAGTAGAGGTTCAGCGTGGAATTGCAATACATCGGCAGCAGCTTGTCACCGGGAGCTGTACCGCTATATTTCTTCAGAATCTGCAACGGTAAATCCAAAAGAGGAATCTCAAATTCTATCTTGGTTTTCTGCTGGCACTCTTGATCCACCATATTCCATCTTCCGCAAGGCATAGATTGTCCTTTGTCAGCAGGCGCATATCTCCGTATGGAATGCCGGTAAAACAGGAAAAAAGGAACATGTCACGGACATGATAGAGGGTCTGCCTGTGAAGCGGGGTGGTCATAATCCTGTGCAACTCTTCTGCCGTGAGATATTTCTGTACGTGCTTCGGGCGCATCGGCTCGTAGCCCATGAACGGGCTGGCGGTAATAATACCGTCCAGCAATGGCCTCTCCGACAATGGTTTTCAGTTGGACAGTCGGGTTGATGATTGTTCCGGGGAGCGAGGTTACGTTCCGTCCGGAGATACAAATCATACTTGTCAATGAAAGAACGGTCCAACGCAGAAAACGGAATATCGGAGAGCTTTATTGCGCCTGCAAAAGAATCTTTCGATATGGCTATAGGCATTGCTATAGGCTCTCAGGCTTCCTACCGTACGGTTTATCCCCACGCTTTTTCCAAAGTTGCGGATGAACCGCACAAATATCCCAGAAGCGTTTCCTGCCCGCTTGCCATTCCAAGCAGTATGCCTTTCACCTCTTCGGCCGTCACACCGTCACGGACAGCCGACTGTTCCATATAGATATTCAATGCCATCGCACGTATCTCATCCAGCCGGTTGTTGATTTCCTTTGCCGCCACGCTTTTTTCCGGAAGCGCGTCCCGAAGACCAGCGGGATTGCGGGACTTTATCTTCACACTGAATGCCGCTTCGGAATATTTTCCGACATTCAACTTTTGCCATTACGGGGGCAATTCCCGTCGGCATCCGCCTCGCTCTTTTTTCAGGTAGAACGACACCTTTACATTTGCCTGATTCATAACCAATTCCTTTGTTTGCAAAATTATTATATGCAGAGTAAAATGAACGGCATGAAAAAATGTAGCGGAACGTAGAATAAGACCCCTCGGCCTGCAAACAAAGCCTGTATTTTTTTCTGATACGGAAAAATATGACTAAGTTTGCGTCAGCAGACATGGAAAAACAGCGTTCTTTGCGGTGGTAAACGGGTTATCAATGAACAGAAAGCTCGTTTTTTCAAGCCTCTTTATCCCGAAAAGGCAACGGATAAGTAGTGATTTGTCCTCTAACTCCACCTAAACTTTTTTGCTAAAGCCCCCTGCGGAAGAATGTGGTACAAAACGACATATCCCTTTTGCTATCACACACTTTTTACATTATTTTCTCCAAAGTTATCCGTATGTGAGCGAGTTTTC
>VOFK01001100.1_pt1 | contig 29627 bp, 30 predicted proteins | sample 5384121 | NCBI WGS metagenome assembly VOFK01 (sample SAMN12384730, study PRJNA508395) | human gut metagenome | isolation source: healthy gut J | host: Homo sapiens | reverse complement strand
TTGCTATTACATTATCTGTGTAAATCTAAGAATTATGCTCAGCAAGTTAAAATTAAATCAATTGTATTTCAAGGATACTTCGTTCGTAAACCTTATGACTAAACGAATATTCAATGTCCTTTTTGGTTGCTAATCCGTATGATGCTTTTATGTTGGAAGATGACGGACGAATCGATGAAAAGATATTTAATGAATACATGAACCTCAGCCTTCGTTATCCTCCTCGTTTTACACAGGTATCTACCGAAGAGGGAGACTTGGGAAGCAATTGGCGAATACTACATTCGATCTTTGTCATCTGTATGCGGTACTGATAACAGTGATACGTTTGAGATTGCCCGCAGCATTAAAAACAAGTATTCCCATATTCCGTTGGTGGTGCTGACTCCGTTTTCTCATGGCATTACAGCACGTATGGAACACGAAGACTTGAGTATTTTTGAGTACGTGTTTTGTTGGTTGGGAAACACTGATTTGCTGGTGTCTATCATTAAATTGATAGAAGACAAGATGAATTTGGAGCATGATGTAAAAAGAGGTCGGGGTACAGATGATTATGCTGGTGGAAGACTCTATCCGTTTTTATTCTTCCGTGTTACCTAATTTATATAAGTTTGTTTTTTTGAAACAAAGTCAGGAATTTGCCACTGAAGCATTGAATGCCCACCAGCGCACACTTCGTATGAGGGACGTCCCAAAATTGTTCTGACACGCACATACGAAGAGGCAATGGACTTATATAACAAATATGAGAAGAATGTATTGGGAATCATTACCGATGCACGCTATCCCCGCGGTGGGGTAGTAGACCCGATGGCAGGTATAAAAGTTACTTGCCGAAATTCGTTCCCGTGATCCGTTCATCCCTTTAATTCTCCAATCATCGGAAGTTGATAATAAGGTATATGCCGGCAGATACGATGCAAGTTTTGTGGATAAGAACTCCAAAAAAATGAATATAGACTTGCGTGAAATCATTTCCGAGCATTTTGGCTTTGGGGATTTTATTTTCCGTAATCCCGATACTTTTGAAGAAGTGGCGCGTGTCCGCAACTTGAAAGAGCTACAGAATATCATCTTTTCCATTCCGAAGGAATCTTTGCTTTATCACATCAGCCGCAACCACGTCTCTCGTTGGCTCTACTCCCGTGCCATGTTTCCGCCTGCCGAGTTCCTGAAACAGATTACTTGGAAGTCTTTGCAGGACATAGATGCGCATCGCCGGATAATTTTCGAAGCGATTGTGAAGTATCGTAAGATGAAGAATCAAGGCGTGGTGGCGGTATTTCAGCGTGACCGTTTTGACCGTTATTCCAATTTTGCCCGTATCGGTGAAGGGTCTTTGGGGGAAAAGGACGCGGACTTGCTTTTTATAGACAATATGGTAAAGCGTCATATCGAATTCGATGAATTTGAAAATGCTACTGTCGTAATACCTAAAACGGTAGTGCTCTGTACCGATATTTTTGACGAATTCATGGATACCAACGGACTGTATCAGGTGGCTTTGAGTGATGCGGATGACGATACGATATTGAAAGCTTTTCTTCGTGCCAAGCTGCCCGACCGTTTGGTGGAGGACTTTTTTGCATTCTTTGATGTGGTGAAGTCTCCGATAGCCATCCGTTCTTCCAGTTTGTTGGAAGATTCCCATTATCAACCTTTTGCAGGTATTTACTCTACCTATATGATTCCCTATTTGGAAGATAAGTATGAGATGCTGCGTATGTTGAGCGATGCCATTAAAGGTGTTTATGCCTCGGTTTATTATAGAGACAGCAAAGCCTATATGCAGGCTACCAGCAATGTCATCGATCAGGAAAAGATGGCTGTAATTTTGCAGGAAGTGGTAGGAACACAATATGGCGACCGTTTCTATCCTTCCATCTCCGGGGTTGCACGTTCGCTCAATTATTATCCGATTGGCGACGAGACGGCGGAAGAAGGTACGGTAAGTCTGGCATTAGGCTTGGGCAAATACATTGTAGATGGAGGACTGACTTTGCGTATCTGCCCGTATCATCCGAATCAGGTGTTGCAAACCAGTGAGATGGAGATAGCGCTTCGCGAAACCCAAACCCGGTTCTACGCACTCGATTTGAAGAATACAGGTCATAATTTCTCTTTGGATGATGGCTTTAATTTATTGAAACTCCCGGTGAAAGAAGCCGATAATGACGGAGCGTTGAACTTTATTGCGTCTACTTACGATCCATACGATATGGTGATTCGTGACGGTATTATTTATCCGGGAGGCAGAAAAACTGATTACTTTTGCCAACGTATTGCAGCACGATGTCTTTCCATTGCCTCGCATATTGCAATTGGCTCAAGAATATGGGCAGAGTGAGATGCGTCGTCCTGTCGAGATAGAGTTTGCCGTAACGCTGAATGCACAGAAGAAGACAGGTGTATTTTATCTGTTACAAATTCGTCCGATGGTAGATATCAAAGGCTGTTTTGGATGAAGACTTGAACCTTATTAAGGATGAGAATGTTTTATTAAGGAGTAATAATTCATTGGGACATGGCATTATGGAGGATATTCATGATATAATCTATGTAAAAAACAGAAGGTTATACAGCTTCAAACAATCCTACCATTGCGTATGAAATAGAGAAAATGAACCGCAAATTTCTGGATGAAGGCAAACATTATATATTGGTAGGACCGGGGCGTTGGGGAAGCAGTGATTCTTGGTTGGGGATTCCTGTGAAGTGGCCTCATATTTCGGCTGCCCCGTATTATAGTGGAAGCCGGTTTGACCAATTATCGTGTGATCCGAGCCAGGGAACTCATTTTTTCCAGAATCTGACTTCTTTTGGAGTGGGTTATTTCACAATTAATTCGTATATGAATGATGGTGTATATAATCAGGACATACTCAACGCACAACCGGCGGTGGAGGAAACTCAGTTTATCAGGCATGTCCGTTTTTGATAACCCTTTGATAGTGAAGATGGACGGAAAGAAGAAACAGGGAGTGGTGATGTTGCCTGAATAGTGTTCCAAATAACACAAAATATGTTCTAAATATCGAAAAAGGTGGTCTGACGTTTAACTTTTTAGTATATTTGCACGATTTTTGAGTATAAATTTAATTAACTAGAAAATGAAAAAGAATCTCTTTTATTATTTGTTTGCTGTGATATGCACAATAGGATTATTTACCTCTTGTAGCGATGATGACGAAAAGGTGGTAAACCCTATTCCACAGACAACTTTTAACAGTGAGAATGGTTTGCAACTTACTTATAACGGTGCGCCTCTGTTGGGTAAAAAAGTAACTTTCACCCCTGATGCAACCGAAGCGACTAAAGCTACTTTACGTTTAGAAGGAGAGTTTGACTTGGCCGGCATCTTGAAAGGACAACGCTCGAACATGACTTCTCCGACCGGTCCCGGTGTATTTCCGGGTAGTCCTGTGACTACTTTGTCTGTCGACTTGTCTATCAACGGAAATCAATGTACTTTTTCCGGTGTTTCAGAGACAGAGTATTGCACATTTTCTTATGCAGGTAAAGTAACTGCAGGCACAATGGATTTGTCCTTTACTGATGTTACTTTGAAAAATACAGCTTTGGCCGGTACTGTTTGGAAGCCTACTCCATTGGCAAATACTGAAGACGGCGGGATGGACGAACCGATTCATTTTGTTTGAAATCCGCACGAAGGCTGCTATTGATGCTATTGAAATATTACCCGGTCATCCTTCAGAAGTAGAGATAAACGATTTTACTGCTCTTGGCGTTGCGCTTTCCTTTATTTGACGATGGAAGTGGAGACAGAGTCAGTGTGGAACAAATGTTGTGTTCTGTTTTAAAAGATGTGACATTAGGGGCAGATGGTAATATTGTTGCCACTTATATGGATGCTGCTAATGGCGGTACTGAATGGGTTACATCTCCTTCTAATATGGCTCAATATGTAGTGACCGGTGACAATCAATTGCTCTTGTTCCTCAATCCGCAGGCTATTATGGCGAATGTTGATAATGTTGAGAAATCTGTCAGAACGGTAGATGTAGGTGCTATCTTGCAACAAGCAATAGCTGAATTATATCCTATGTTGATTAACGGTGTACCTTTAACTTATACAAAAGAAGGTAACAGAATGAAGGTATTCTTAGGTGACCGACCTATTATTGCCGTTAATGAAGAATATTGTAGCTCCGTTGTTTGAGGATGAAGAGTTCCTTAATATGGTTATTGAAGCGATGAAAAGCGATCCTCAGTTTTTGGTGGCATGGCAGGGAATGATGGTTCCTTTGAAGTTATTGCCTGAAATCATCAAAACACGACTCAATTGGAGATAGGTTTGGACTTAACTCAGGTAAAATAATCCACTACAAGAAAGGGAAAGCCAAAGCTGATTGAAAATTATTATAAACCTAAGTGTTAATTTAAAACGATGTAACAATGAAAAAGAGTGTTTTTTATTATTTGTTTGCTGTGATATGTACGGTATGTCTGTTTACAGCTTGTAGTGATGACGATGATGATAACAAAATTTTGACTGTTGATAATATTGTAGGTACTTATCCCGGTGACTTGGATGTAACGCTTGCAGGAACGGAAGTAGCTAAAGATGTTGCTGCATCTATTGTTGTAACTAGAGTGGACGATAGTAAAGTGAAGGTTTCTTTATCCAACTTTACTATTCCCGGCGTATTGCCTGTTCCTATGACAATTGATGCGACATGCGATGTGGTTCCTTCGACAAACGAATTGAAGTTAAATGGTCAAACTACGATTGATATGAGTGCTCTTGGAATGGGAGAATTGGCTGTAGTTATTACAGGTGATGCTGATGGTAAAGAGCTTGATTTGGATATTGCAGTTGCTACAATGAAAGTCGTTGTTGATTTTGAAGGAAGAAAACAATAATTGTTCTTTCTGAAGAATATAATAATATAAAAGAAGGCATCCTATTTTCGGGATGCCTTTTTTGTGCTATGATGAATCTTTGGGAAAAAGAAGAAAGTCTTTTAGAAATGAAGCTTAGAATGCATATCCGAAGCCTACGTTTAAATAGACTGCATACATATCGAAAGTGATTGTTTTGAAGTCCTTGTTAAAGATATCATTCATTCCCCAATTCAGGTCAGCATATACTTTTAAATGCTTGAATGCTTTCCAGTCTACTCCTAATTGTGCTCCCCATTGAAAATTGCGTAAATCGGAAGAGAAATCATAAGAAGCAATTGCTCCGTTATTAAAGTTTACTTTTTCTCCTGTCGGATCATCTTTACGCAGATAACCTTCATATACGTGTCCGCTAAAATCACCGTCCATCAGATAAGAAAAAAAATAAGCACCGGCTTTCAGATTTACACGCTGGTTCAATTTATAAGCAGCCAGAATAGGAATGGTGAGGTATGAGTTTTGTACCTTGGTGCGTACGCCTCCCGTCCAGTTGCCTTTTAAACGATTGCCATCTTCACCGATAATTTCCATACCATAGTTCTTTACTTCTGCTTTTGTACGCATACCTTTATTCTCCAGACGAAGTCCGGTAACTACCCCCCAACGCTTTTGTTCTCCCAACCATTTAGTCATATTACCTTCGATGGTAATCGAAAGGGTAGGGTTATAGCTTTTGATGTTGCGTATTTCTTCGGGAAAAGGCAAAGGTAATGTTCCGCCAATGTTGAAGCCGGCTTTCAATTCATACTCCCAACCGTGCAATGCAGCGTTTATCAAGGTCTTTGTCCTGTTTTCTTGAGCCCATGTGTGGACACTTACCAATGTGATAGCCAAAAGCAATATATATTTTTTCATATCGAGAATCTTTTAAGTTATTTGTACTCTATTTCCAAATCGTCAATAAGTAATGTGCTGCCGGGGGCACCTTTGAATTCGTCTCCGTTTTTGCTGGCGGACAGGATAATACTTATGTTGTATTGTCCTTTGGCCAGTTTTTCCAAGTCGATGGTTTTGCCAAAGCGTTCGTAGTCGAAAGGCAATTCAAAACGTTTCCATTCTTCAGTTTCCACGGCATCTGCTTGGTCTATTATTGCCAAAGCCACCATATTGGGGCGTTCGTAATTGTTTGTTGCAATATGTCCGTCTAAGGTTTGTACTTTATCATCTTTTTCATAAAATAAAGCATATATATTGAACACATCTTTACGGTCGGTATATTCCCCGTTTTCGTAAAATTTAGGTCCTGCTTTATACTTGTAATAGCCGGTCAGTTTGGTAGGTTGATAGTAAAATGTTGTCCCGAACTTGGTTGCTGCCAAAGCATCTCCTAATGCGTTGAGTAGTTCAAATTTCCCTATAAATAAATTACCTGCTGCAATAGGTTTCCCTACTTTATTACCTAAGTCTCCGGTAGTATGAGTCACCAGCTTCAGACAATTGCCGGAACGTCCTTCTGAGCTGATGGTAGTTGGGTACTCCTCGGGAGAGTTACCTCCTCCTGTCAGTGCGAATCCTTGGTTTCCACTGGCCCAGGTCAGGGTGGCATGTCCGGGCGCCTCTTCGTAGAAAACATAATAGTTACTTACTTTTTTTACTGTCTCAAAATGGAAAGAAGTCGGGATATTTGTTGTTGACGGATAATGAAGACTGATGTCATAAGTACGATGCCATTTTCCGTCTTCCGAAGTGGTGGTATAGCGCACTGGTTTTTGTAAAGTTGTGCGTCGTTCCACTGGCCGGATTAATAGTTGCTCCCGGAGTCAGTTCAAAAGTTGGTGCCTGTGCGGTCAGGTCAGTTCCATTGTTTACTTCTATGTAAATGGGATAGGCATTTAGGCTTTCATCGAATGGTAAGTTGTAGTCGATTTCCGTTCCTGAAAGAATATCGGCGGGCAATATACATTTTTCGATATCTGCTTCCGCATTAGGTGCTTCGTCCTTGATGCACGATGTACAAAGGAATATGCCTATGGTACAGGTTAGTAAGTCTTTCAATCTCATGAATTGGTAATTTTATAAGTTCTTTGATAATAAACATATATATAGTTTACAAAGTTAAGGCTTTTCCTGAAATTTTTCTGATTATTGCAATAAAATGAATTGGTCGTTTTTCTTTTTTATGGTATAGAAGCAAAAAAAGGTGCAAGAAATAAATTCCTGCACCCTCTCTGTATGTTATGACTAATATAAAGGCATGAGCTTTATTAGACGATGCCTTGAGCCATCATTGCTTTTGCTACCTTCATGAAACCGGCAATGTTTGCACCTTTTACATAGTTTACATATCCGTCTTCTTCCGTACCGTATTGTACACAAGCTGTATGGATATTCTTCATAATGCTTTTCAGCTTTTCGTCAACTTCTTCCGAACTCCAACCTAGCTTAATAGAGTTTTGAGTCATTTCGAGACCGGATACCGATACACCGCCTGCATTGGCAGCTTTACCCGGGGCATACAGAATTTTGGCTTCTTGAAATACACGGATAGCTTCGGGAGTAGAAGGCATATTTGCACCTTCGCTGACAGCCATAACACCGTTGGCGACTAGCTGGCGTGCTTCGTCACCGTTCAGTTCGTTCTGAGTGGCAGAAGGCAGCGCGATGTCTGCTTTCTCACCCCACGGACGGGCACCTGCTACATATTTACAACCATATTTTTCTGCATATTCGCGGATACGTCCACGATATAAGTTCTTCAGTTCCATGATGAAGTCCAACTTTTCACGGTCGATACCGTCCGGGTCGTAGATGTAACCGTCAGAGTCTGACATAGTGACTACTTTACCGCCTAGCTCAATTACTTTTTCTACGGTATATTGAGCTACGTTACCCGAACCCGATACCAGACAAGTTTTGCCTTTTAGGTCGGTTCCTTTGGTTTTCAGCATTTCCATCAGGAAATAGATGTTACCGTAACCCGTTGCTTCCGGGCGAATCAGTGAACCACCGAACTCGCGTCCTTTGCCGGTAAATGTTCCGGTGAATTCGTGAGACAACTTCTTATACATACCGAACATAAAACCTACTTCGCGTCCGCCTACACCGATATCACCGGCCGGTACATCGGTTTCGGGACCGATATGACGCCATAGCTCCAGCATGAAAGCTTGGCAGAAACGCATTACTTCTGCGTTGGATTTACCGCGTGGAGAGAAGTCTGAACCACCTTTACCGCCACCCATAGGCAGGGTAGTCAGTGAGTTTTTGAATGTCTGCTCAAAGGCAAGGAATTTTAGGATTCCCAAGTTTACAGAAGAGTGGAAACGAATACCGCCTTTATAGGGGACCGATAGCGTTGTTGTGCTGTACGCGGTAGCCCATGTTGGTTCGGATGTTGCCTTTATCATCCATCCAAGTAACACGGAACTGATATACACGGTCGGGAATGCAAAGGCGCTCAATCAAGTTTACCTTATCAAATTCAGGGTGTTTGTTGTATTCTTCTTCAATTGTACCGAGCACTTCTTCTACTGCCTGATGATATTCAGGCTCATTAGGGAATCTTCTTTTTAATTCATCTAATACCTTAGCTGCATTCATAATCTATTTCTTTTATGGTTACTAATTAGTTTTTATTCCTTTATTGATGATGCAAAAATATAGATAAGAATTGGATTGTGCAACAAAATATAAATAAAATGCGATTAAAAATATCAGATTGTGCAAAATGTAAGCAAAAATATGAATAAAAGATTATTTCTCCCTATTCTTTAAAAAAACTTTAGTAAAGGAATAAAGACTAAAGTGCCCGAAATGATAATGGATAAGATTAGTGGTCCGTCTATTTGTTCGCTTCCGGTGAGGATGATATAGCAGATTGTTATCCATAGAAGGGCAAGGATTACGATTTGGGGGAGGGATAGTGGTTTTCGGCTCATGGTAATATACAGGTGTTTTTAGTGACAGATTTTATCAGGTTGGAGAACAAAAGAACAAATATTAAGTATATGCAGATTGCGCTACTGAGAAAATTTGTTCTTTTGTCCCTTTTCTGAAACAGGTTATTATTTATTTGCCTTTTTCTTCTTTTCTACGATGGCGTCGATAACTGCTACAGCGGTGATGTTCACGATATCGCGTACCGATGCTTCACAGTCGGTGAAGTGGATGGGTTTGTTCAGTCCCATTTGGATTGGACCAAGCACTTCTGTTTCGCTGCTCATAGACTGAATCAGTTGATAAGTGGCATTGGCAGAGCTTAGGTTGGGGAATATCAATGTATTTACTTCTTTACCTTTCAGGCGTGTAAATGGATATTTCTCGTCGCGAAGTGTCGTGTTCAGGGCGAAGTTTACCTGCATTTCACCGTCGATAGCGAGTTCGGGGTATTCCTTCTGCATATAGTCCACTGCTTCGTGCACTTTGGCAGGGCTGCCTTCCGTGTCCGAACCGAAGTTGGAGTAAGACAGCATGGCCATTGCCGGGGTATGATTGAAGAATTCCACAGTTTTCTTTGATAATTTAGCAATATCAATCAGTGTATCTGTGTCCGGGTGGCGGTTAATCAGTGTGTCGGCCACAAAGTAAGTGCCTTTTTTTGAATTCAGGATATGCATGGTGCCGAAGTGCTTGTATTCCGGCTGGATACCAATTACTTCTTTCGCTACTTTGATGGTATTGGAATACTTGGTGTACAAACCGGTGATAAACGCATCGGCTTCTCCTGTTTCTACCATCATCATGCCGAAATAGTTGCGCTCAAACATTTTGTCATTTGACTCCTGAAGATTAGCCCCTTGACGAGCACGCTTTTCTGAAAGAATGCGTGCATAGCGTTCGCGGCGTTCTGCTTCGCGATCATGGCGAAGATTGATTATTTCGATGCCTTCAAACTCAAATCAAGCTCTTTTGCCAGTTTCTCGATGCGTTCATCGTTACCCAACAAAATCGGATGGCAGATGCCTTCTGCTTTGGCTTCGACGGCAGCTTTCAGCATGGTAGGATGGATGCCTTCTGCAAAGACAACCCGTTGTGGGGCACGGCGCGCTGTTTCATACAGTTGGCGGGTAAGTTTGCTTTCCTGTCCCATAAGCTCGCGCAGACGGGTTTTGTAAGCTTCCCAATCTGTAATGTTTTTGCGGGCAACACCTGAATCCATAGCAGCTTTGGCAACAGCCATTGAGACTTCGGTTATCAAGCGGGGATCTACCGGTTTCGGAATGAAATAATCGGGACCGAAGGTGAAGTTATTTACGTGATAAGCTTCGTTTACCACATCAGGTACGGGTTGTTTTGCCAGATTGGCAATAGCACGGACGGCAGCTAGTTTCATTTCTTCGTTGATAGCTTTTGCCTGTGTGTCGAGTGCTCCGCGGAATATGTAGGGGAAACCGATTACATTATTAATTTGGTTGGGATAATCCGAACGTCCGGTAGACATCAAGACATCCGGGCGTGATGCCATAGCATCTTCGTAGGAAATTTCGGGAGTAGGGTTGGCAAGGGCGAATACGATCGGATGATCGGCCATACTGCGCACCATGTCTTGTGTGAGAACGTTTCCTTTGGATAAGCCAAGGAATACGTCTGCGCCCTTGATGGCTTCTTCCAGTGTGTGCACGTCGCGGCGGTCGGTGGCAAAGAATTTTTTGCTTTCGGTCAGGTTGGGGCGGTCGCTAGTGATAACGCCTTTGCTGTCAAGCATCAGGATATTCTCTTTACGTGCCCCCAGTGCTACATATAGTTTGGTGCAAGAAGTGGCGGAAGCTCCGGCACCGTTTACTAATTTTTACATTCTCTATTTTCTTACCTGCCACTTCGAGAGCATTCAGCAGTCCGGCAGAAGAGATGATTGCTGTTCCGTGCTGGTCATCGTGCATAACTGGAATGTCTAGTTCTGCTTTCAGACGGTCTTCTATTTCAAAACATTCGGGAGCCTTAATATCCTCTAGATTGATACCTCCGAAAGTGGGAGCAATAGCTTTTACAGCTTGAATGAACTTTTCAGGGTCCTTTTCATTGACTTCGATGTCGAACACGTCAATGCCTGCATAAATTTTGAATAACAGTCCTTTACCTTCCATGACCGGTTTGCCGCTGAGGGCACCGATGTCACCTAGTCCGAGGACAGCAGTACCATTGGAGATAACAGCTACTAAGTTGCCTTTCGCTGTATAGTCGTATGCGGTTTTCGGGTCTTTTTCAATTTCCAGACAAGGTTCGGCTACTCCGGGGGAGTAAGCTAGTGACAGGTCCGTTTGTGTGCTGTACGGCTTGGTGGGTACTACTTCAATTTTTCCGGGCTTACCTTGTGAGTGATAGAGTAGGGCAGCCTCTTTGGTAATCTTAACCATAATATTTTCTTATTTATTAGTGTTATTGTTTTAAATTGGTGGCAAAAATACAAATAAAATTATAAAATGACGCTCTTGTGCTGTAAAATGATGTCGAATTGTTGAAATTTTTAAATGCGATATTTGACACAGGCTTATTTCATTGTGGTAGTAAAGATATAAAATTCGGATAATTTCCCTGTCTTTGTGTATCGGTATGACGGATTATACCTACTGCTTATTTAAACCTTTCCAAACACTTTTTAGCTACGAGTTATTTATAGTTAAAGCTAATGGGCTAAGCGAACAAATGCCGGAAAAATGACTAATTTTGCGGCAGTAAAAACTAATTGGGTTTAAAAAGTTTTCTATAAACATCTGTTAATTCGACAAATAAGTAAAGTTCAATAATATTAGTTATGAAAATGACAGTAAATAGTATGAAATGTATTTCATGGAGCCGCCTCGCGATATTTACGGCGGCAATGACTGTTTTAAGCAGTTGTGGAGGCGGTCAGAGCGGTATGAAGTTGGGTGATGACGAATTTACCGTCGTGGCTGTACAGTCTACAGCCAGCCAGCAGTCTACTTCTTATCCCGCAACTATCAAAGGTGTTCAGGATATTGAGGTGCGTCCTCAGGTTTCCGGCTTTATCGTAAAGCTTTGTGTGGACGAAGGTGCAACGGTAAAGAAAGGCCAGGCGCTCTTTCAGATCGATCCTACACAGTATGCGGCTGCGGAACGTCAGGCAAAAGCTGCTGTAGAGATGGCAAAATCGAATGTCAATACGCTATCTTTGAACGAACAACAGAAGAAAAATTTGTATGATAAGAAAATTATCAGCGATTTTGAGTATCAAAGCGCAGTAGACCAATTGCTTTCTGCAAAAGCCAGTTTGGCACAGGCTGAGGCTCAGTTGACCAGCGCTCGTCAGAATTTGGGCTTCTGCACAGTGATCAGCCCTTCAGATGGAGTGGTGGGTACATTCCCGTATCGTATTGGTAGTTTGGTGAGTCCTTCGGTAACACAACCGTTGACTACCGTGAGTGAAATCGGTGAAATGTATGTGTATTTCTCTATGACTGAAAAGCAGTTGTTGGGTTTGACAAAAGCCGGTGGCACACTGAAAGAACAACTGGAGAAGATGCCGGCTGTAAAATTGGAATTGGCTGACGGTACAATGTATACTGAAGAAGGTAAGATTGACGCTGTAAGTGGTGTTATTGACCAGTCTACCGGTTCGGTAAGTATGCGTGCCGTTTTCCCGAACAAACAGCTTGTATTGCGCAGTGGTGGTATGGCTAATGTAATTTTCCCTTATACTATGGAGGATATTATTTTGATTCCTCAGTCGGCTACACAAGAAATTCAGGATAAAAAATTTGTTTATGTACTCCAGTCGGATAATACATTGAAGCATACTGAGATCAAAGTGTCGAATTTGAGTGACGGTAAGAATTATATTGTTACCAGTGGTTTGAAGCCCGGCGATAAAATTGTAGTTGAAGGTGTACAGACGTTGAAGGACGGACAGACAATTACTCCGATTACTCCGGAACAGAAAGAGGCGAAATATCAACAACACCTGAAAGACCAGAAGGAAGGGAATATTGCCACGGCCTTTAAATAATCAGTATAAAATAAACAGATTAACTTCGTTTATATAAATAAGGTATATAGAGAATGAAACTAGATAGATTTATTAACCGTCCGGTGCTATCAACGGTAATCTCCGTCTTGATAGTTATTCTGGGTATCATCGGACTTGCTACATTGCCGGTTACGCAATATCCGGATATTGCACCTCCTACGGTGCAGGTACGTGCCACCTATACCGGTGCGAACTCCACAGCTGTATTGAATTCGGTCATCGCGCCGTTGGAAGACCAGATAAACGGTGTGGAGAACATGATGTATATCCAGTCATCAGCATCCAATAACGGTGCTGCCGATATTAACGTTTACTTTAATCAGGGAACAGATCCGGATATGGCGGCTGTTAATGTGCAGAACCGTGTTTCTATGGCACAAGGATTGCTGCCTGCTGAAGTAACCAAGGTGGGTGTGACTACTCAGAAACGCCAGAACTCCATGTTGATGGTCTTTTCATTGTATGATGAAACCGATTCGTATAATATTGAGTTTATTGAAAACTATGCTAATATTAACTTGATTCCTGAAATCAAGCGTGTAAAGGGGGTAGGTGATGCTAATGTGTTGGGACAGGATTATTCTATGCGTATCTGGTTGAAACCGGATGTGATGGCGCAGTACAAACTGGTTCCTACTGATGTTTCGGCAGCATTGGCCGAACAGAATATTGAGGCGGCTCCGGGACAGTTCGGTGAACGTGGTAATCAGACTTTCCAATATACCATTCGTTATAAAGGACGTTTGCAGCAAACGACTGAATTTGAAGATATTGTTATCAAGGCCTTGCCGGATGGTAATGTACTTCGTTTGGGAGATGTGGCTGATATAGAATTAGGTCGTCTGGCTTATACATTCAATAATATGGTAAATGGTCACAAGGCTGTATCTTGTATCGTCTATCAGATGGCAGGTTCTAATGCTACCGAAACTATTTCCGATTTGGAGAAAGTGCTTGCAAAGGCACAGGAATCACTGCCGACAGGTTTGAATATCAATATCGCCCAAAATGCCAATGACTTCTTGTTCGCTTCTATCCATGAAGTAATCAAGACGTTGATAGAGGCATTTATCTTGGTGTTTATTGTGGTATATATCTTCTTGCAGGATATGCGTTCAACGCTGATTCCGGCTATTGCCATTCCGGTGGCGTTGGTGGCTACTTTCTTTGTACTGAAACTGATTGGCTTCAGTGTGAACCTGCTGACTCTTTCGGCGATGGTGCTTGCCATTGCGATTGTGGTCGATGATGCCATTGTCGTCGTCGAGGGGGTTCATGCCAAGTTGGATCAGGGATACAAGTCTTCCCGTGAGGCTTCTATTGATGCCATGAGTGAACTGGGTGGAGCTATCGTTTCTATTACGTTAGTCATGATGTCTGTGTTTATTCCGGTAAGTTTCATGGGAGGTACTGCCGGTACATTCTACCGTCAGTTTGGTATCACCATGGCGATCTCTATCGGTTTTTCAGCTTTGAATGCATTGACTTTGTCACCGGCACTGTGCGCAATTTTCTTGAAACCGCATGATGAAGGACATGGAACAAAGAAGATGACTCGTGTAGAACGTTTCCATACAGCCTTTAATGCGGCTTATGATTCTATATTGAAGAAGTACAAGAAGCATGTAGTATTCTTTATCCATAAGAAATGGTTGTCATTCGGGTTGGTTGCCGCTTCTATCATTTTGTTGGTATTCTTTATGAAGGTTACTCCGACGGGCATGGTGCCCAATGAAGATACCGGTACCATTATGGGTGCGGTGACACTGCCTCCCGGTACTTCACAGGAACGTGCAATGGAAATCTTAAACCGTGTAGACAGCTTGGTGGCTGCCGAACCGGCTGTAGATTCCCGTACGGTGATTTCCGGTTTCGGCTTTATTGGTGGTCAGGGACCTTCTTACGGTTCTATCATTATTAAGCTGAAAGATTGGGAAGAACGTTCCATGATGCAGAATTCGGATATTGTGGTAGGTACGTTGTTTATGCGTGCGCAGAAGATCATCAAGGATGCGCAGGTATTGTTCTTTGCTCCTCCTATGATTCCGGGTTATTCGGCATCCAGTGATATCGAGTTGAATATGCAGGATAAGACCGGTGGAGACTTGAATCATTTTTATGATGTCGTTTTGGACTATATGGATGCTTTGAAGGCACGTCCTGAAATTAATTCGGCCCAGACTACCTTCAATCCGAGTTTCCCCCCAATATATGTTGGATATTGATGCTGCTGCTTGTAAGAAGGCAGGAATCAGTCCTAGTGATATTCTGACTACCATGCAGGGATATTTCGGTGGTTTGTATGCTTCTAACTTCAACCGTTTCGGTAAGATGTATCGTGTTATGATTCAGGCGGAACCCGAAGCGACCAAGAATCTGGAATCCTTGAATAGTATCAAGATACGTAATGGGAATGAGATGGCTCCTATTTCCCAGTTCGTTTCTGTCAAGAAAGTATATGGACCGGATGTTATCGGCCGTTTCAACCTTTATACGTCTATCAAAGTGATGGTGGCTCCTGCCAGTGGCTATACTTCCGGACAGGCTTTGCAGGCTATTGCGGAAGTTGCTAAAGAGAATTTGCCTACCGGTTACGGTTATGAGTTGGGAGGTATGGCTCGTGAAGAGGCATCTACCAGTGGCAGTTCCACAGGTATCATCTTCATTCTGTGTTTTGTATTCGTTTATTTGTTGCTGAGTGCACAGTATGAAAGTTACATTCTGCCGTTGTCCGTATTGCTTTCAGTACCGTTCGGTCTGTTGGGTAGCTTCCTGTTTGTAAACGGATTTGCAGCATTGGGAAATATTCCGGCTTTGAAGATGATTTTAGGAACCATGTCAAATGATATTTATATGCAGATTGCATTGATCATGTTGATGGGATTGTTGGCGAAGAATGCCATTCTGATTGTAGAGTTTGCTTTGGATCGCCGTAAGCAGGGAATGAGTATTTCCTGGGCTGCGGTTTTGGGTGCGGCAGCCCGTTTGCGACCGATCTTAATGACCTCATTGGCCATGATTGTAGGTTTGATTCCGTTGATGTTGGCTATGGGAGTTGGTGCTCATGGTAACCGTACTTTGGGAGCTTCGGCTATTGGTGGTATGTTGATTGGTATGATCTTCCAGATCTTTATCGTACCCGTATTGTTTGTGGTATTCCAATGGTTACAAGAGAAATTCAAACCGATTGAATGGGAAAGTGTGGACAATACAGAGGTTGAACCCGAAATTGAACAATACACCCGTAAATGAACAGAAGAACAATGAAAAGATAATAGGATTATGTTGCGCGACGTTTTTATTAAGCGGTTGCCACATCTATAAATCATACGATCGTCCCGAGTCGATAGATGCCACTGGCATCTATCGTGACCCGGTTGCCGCCAACGATACATTGGCTGCTAACGATACAACCAATATGGGTAACTTGTCATGGAAGGAAATTTTCCGTGATCCGAAATTGCAGATGCTGATTGAAGAGGGATTGGCAAACAATGTAGATATGCAGGCTGCTATCCTGCGTGTAAAGGAGGCCAAGGCGTTATTGACATCAGCTCGTTTGTCTTATCTCCCTTCTTTGGCCCTTGCTCCACAAGGTTCGTTGACTAGTGTGGACAAAAGTACTCCTGTTAAGAACTATACTTTACCTGCTTCTGCAAGCTGGGAAGTTGATTTGTTCGGCAAATTGCTGAATGCCCATCGTGGCCAGAAAGCTTCTTATTTGCAAAGTAAGGCCTATCAGCAGGCAGTGCGTTCACAGTTGATTGGTGGTATAGCCAATGCTTATTATTCTTTATTGATGCTAGACCGTCAAGTCAGTGTGACCGAACAGAATGTGGCGTTAATGAAAGAAACAGTGCGCACTATGGAAGCTATGAAGGAAGCCGGTATGACTACCGAAGCTGCTGTGGCACAGAGTAAAGGGGCTTATCACCAGACGGAGGCTTCATTGGCTGACTTGAAACGCCAGGTGCGTGAAACTGAGAATTCTATCTCCGTATTGTTGGCAAAGGCTCCTCAGAACATAGACCGTGGAACATTGGAGGAACAAGTGATGCCGGCTGATTTGGCGGTGGGAGTTCCTTTACAGTTGCTTGAGAACCGGCCCGATGTAAAAGCGGCAGAATTGGCATTAGCCGACGCTTATTATACTACCAATCAGGCGCGTTCCGCTTTTTATCCCAGTGTTAATATTACAGGTACTCTGGGATGGACTAATGGTTCCAATGGTACAGTGATTTCTAATCCTGCCGTTATGCTTTGGAATGCTATCGGCTCATTGACGCAACCCATTTTCCAGCGTGGAAAATTGATTGCCAACTTGAAAGTATCGAAAGCGGAAGAACAGATTGCCAAGATGAATTATCAGCAGACTATTTTGGAAGCTGGTAAGGAAGTAAGTGATGCTTTGTTCCTGTATGATACGGCAGACAAAAAGTTGAGCGAGCACCAGGCACAGGTTTCTGAAATGCAAAAAGCGGTGGAGATGAACAATGATTTGTTTCAGGCGGGAAAGGCCACTTATCTGGAAATCATTACTGCACAACAGTCATTGCTGAGTGCCCAGTTGAACGAAGTATCCGATACTTTCCAGCGTATGCAGGCTGTTATCAATCTGTACAGCGCATTGGGCGGTGGACGTGAATAATTAACCTTAAAAATAATATGAATATGATTAGTCCGTTAGCTTATGTAGACCCGTCTGCAAAAATCGGGAAAAACGTAACAATTCACCCTTTTGTCTACATTGATAAGAATGTGGAAATAGGTGATGATAATGTAATTATGCCCAACGCCAGCATTATGAGCGGCGCACGCATCGGTAACGGAAATACCATTTATAACGGAGCTGTAATTGCTGCTACTCCGCAAGATTTTAAATATACGGGTGATGATACCATTGCCCGTATAGGTAATAATAATACCATCCGTGAGAATGCGGTTATTATTCGTGCCACTTTCGCCGGAGATGAGACTGTGGTAGGAAGCGGTAACTTTATTATGCAGGGAGCACGTATCTCACATGATGTGACCATCGGTAATAACTGTATTATTGGTAACGGTTCGCAGGTGTCAGGTTGTTGTGTAGTCGAGGATTATGCTATTCTTACTTCCAATGTACTGATGCAGGGAAAGACTCGTTTGGGGACTTATGCCGCCGTACAGGGCGGGTGTCGTTTTACCAAGGATATTCCTCCTTATTGTGTGGCAGCCCATGAGCCTACGGCTTTTTACAGCATCAATACCACCGTGTTGCAACATGAAGGTTTTTCGGAAACGGTTATTAAACATATAGCGCATGCTTTCCGTATATTGTATAAAGTGAATACATCTACAGAGGATGCATTGCGTCGTATTGAAGAACAGGTTCCGTCTAGTCCTGAAATTGTACATCTGATAGAGTTTGTCAGAAGTTCTAAGTTAGGTATTATAAAATAAATGTATCTTTGTCTCCCTTTATGTTAAGAATGAATAGCGTCAGGAAAAAGAACGGATAAAACGGTAGTGAAGGAACACATTGTTTTGGCGGCAGCGAAATCATTTGCCCAGAAAGGTGTCAAAACAGTGAGAATGGATGATATTGCTGCCGGATTATCTATATCTAAACGTACGCTTTATGAATTGTTCCATGACAAAGAGGATTTATTACTTGATGTCATGAAGTTACATCGGGAGGAGATGCAGGAATATATGACTCAAGTGGCTTCCAAAGCAGAAAATGTTTTGGAAGTCCTCTTGAAGTTTTTTTTTCAAAGAAGTGCCCAGGAATTTCAGAATACAAACAGGAAATTCTTTGAGGATATTGAGAAATATCCCAAGGTAATGCGTTACATTGACGAAAGCCGGAAGGAGAATTTGGATTCGGCTATGGAATTTTATCGCAAAGGAGTGGAACAAGGCATTTTTAGAAATGATGTAAATTATAATATTGTACGCGCTATGGTATGTGAGCAGATGGATTTGTTGTTGCATTCGGAAATATGCAAGTCCTATTCGCTTGGTGAAATTTATGAAACAGTTGTATTTATGCATATGCGTGGCATTTCCACTGAAAAGGGGTTGAAGATTGTGGATAATTTTTTATTGAATTTAAAAGGAAACGAACATAATAAGTATGGTTAGAAATTAAATAAGTCACTAAATAAAGAATAATAGTTAATGAAATTTTATTGCAAACCTACGTTAACCTTGTTTTTGCTGCTTTATGTAGCAATACAAAGTGCACAAGCACAAGACACATTGAGGATTACCTTACAGGACGCAGTCCGGATAGCATTGAGCGACAATCCCACCATTAAAGTCGCCGGTCAGGAAATCCTGTTAAAGAAAGAAGCCCGCCGGGAAGCTTATGCCGGTCTTTTCCCAGAAGCCAGTTTGGTGGGCAGTTATTCACGAGCCATAAAAAAGCAGTCATTCGCCATGATGGGAGAGGTGATTGAAGTCGGTACAGATAATACTTATAGTGGTGGTCTGTCTGTCAGTCTGCCTGTCTTTGCTCCGGCTCTTTACAAAAGTATCAGTTTGACAAGTACAGATGTGAACCTGGCGGTAGAGAAATCACGTGCTTCACGTCTGGATATGGTAAATCAAGTGACCAAGGCATTTTTTCAGTTGCTTTTGGCACAGGACAGTTATGAAGTGCTGCTTAAAAGTTATAAGCAGAGTGAAGATAATTATAATGTGGTGAAAGCTAAATATGAACAGGGGACTGTCAGTGAATATGATAAGATTAGTGCGGATGTGCAGATGCGCAGCTTGAAACCTACCGTGGTGTCTGCCCGTAACGGAGTGAATTTGGCAAATTTGCAATTGAAGGTCTTGATGGGAATGGAGTCTGATGTAAAGGTAGCGGTTGAAGGCAATCTGAAGGATTATGAAATGTCTATGTTTACTCGTCAGGCAATGCCTCGTCCAGACAATTTGACAAATAACAGTACGTTGAAGCAATTGGAACTGAATGCATTGCAATTAAAGCAGACGCTGAAGTTGCAGTATACCAACTTTATGCCGACCCTTTCTGCCAGTTTCCAATATATGTATACTTCAATGAATGATAATTTCAAGTTCAAGGAATACGATTGGAGGCCCTATTCTACTATCGGCCTGAATCTAAGCATTCCTTTGTTCAAAGGAAGTAATTTTACTCAATTGAAACAGACCCGTATCCAGATGAAACAACTGGAAGAGAACCGTATCAATACAGAGCGGCAACTCACTATGCAAGCTACCGGTTATTTGGATAATATGGCCGCTAGTACGGAACAGGTGGTAAGTAATAAAGAAGCTGTCTTTCAGGCGGAGAAAGGGCGTACTATTGCCGAAAAAAGATATGAAGTTGGAAAAGGAACTATCTTGGAATTGAATAGTTCGGAAGTGGCTTTAACAGAGGCCCAACTGACTTATAACCAGTCCATCTATGACTATCTGGTAGCTAAAGCTGATTTGGATTTAGTCTTAGGCATTGATGAAGTAACGGAACAATAATACATTAACATAAAGATAACAGTATGAGAAAATATTTTCAATTCGCAGCTTGGCTGGTGGTAACTATGCTGGGGGCATGTTCAGGTGGAACGGAGAGTAAGGAAGATGCTGATACCGCTATGGAGGACAAACCGGTAGTCCGGCTTGCTTCCGTAACTTCCCGCGATGTAGATCAGATAGAGGAATATACTGCCACTGTTGAAGCGGAAGCGAAAAATAATATAGCTCCGACCTCTCCCGGGCGTATAGACCGTATTTTTGTTGAAGTGGGAGACCATGTATCCAAAGGACAGAAATTAGTACAGATGGATGCGGCAAATCTGAAACAAATGAAATTGCAATTAGAAAATGAAGAAACGGAATTCAGACGTATGGATGAACTGTACAAAGTGGGTGGAGCTTCCAAATCTGAATGGGATGCAGCAAAAACAGCTTTAGATGTACGTCGTACTTCCTATAATAATTTGTTGGAGAATACGCAGTTGTTAAGCCCTATTCATGGAGTGGTTACAGCACGTAATTTTGATAACGGTGATTTATATTCTTCCGCTTCCACTCCTGTGTTGGTCATTGAACAGATCACTCCGGTTAAACTGTTGATCAATGTATCCGAACCTTATTTCCCGAAAGTGACTAAAGGTATGATCGTAAAGGTGAAATTTGATGTGTATGGTGATGAGGAATTCGAAGGGAAAGTTAGTTTGGTGTATCCTACTATTGATGCTGCTACTCATACTTTTCCTGTAGAGGTAAAATTGGCTAATACCCGTCAGCGTATACGTCCGGGAATGTTTGGCCGTGTGACTGTGAGCTTTGGTACATTGCGGCATGTGGTGGTTCCTGATCAGGCTATTGTGAAACGTGCCGGTTCGGGCGACCGTTATGTATATGTCTACAAAGACGGTAAGGTTTCCTATAATAAAGTAGAATTGGGACGTCGGATGGGAACCGAATATGAATTGATTTCCGGGGTGGAGGATAATTCGCAGGTGGTGGTTGCCGGTCAGACCCGTTTGGCCGATGGTGTGGAAGTGGCAGTAAATTAATTGAGAATTAGTTGATAATACTCCATATTTATTTACCTATATATGATTTTTTAGTTCTTAATTTTTAATTTAACAAACATGAGTTTATACGAAGGAGCGGTTAAAAAACCGATTATGACCTCGTTATGCTTTTTGGCCGTAGCGATCTTTGGTCTGTTCTCATTGTCGAAACTTCCGGTAGACTTGTATCCCGATATTGATACCAATACCATTATGGTTATGACATCTTATCAGGGTGCTAGTGCTTCCGATATAGAGAACAACGTAACCCGTCCGTTGGAAAATACGTTGAACTTGGTTAGTAATTTGAAACATATTACATCCAAGTCTTCAGAAAATATATCAGTTATCACTTTGGAATTCGAATATGGCTATGATATTGATGTGTTGACTAATGATGTGCGTGATAAATTGGATATGGTGAGTTCGGAGCTTCCCGATGAAGTCAATACTCCGATTATCTTTAAGTTCAGTACGGATATGATTCCTATCCTGCTGTTGTCCGTTCAGGCAGAAGAAAGTCAGCCGGCTTTGTATAAGATATTGGATGATAATGTAGTAAATCCTTTGGCTCGTGTTCCCGGTGTGGGAACGGTGTCCATTGCCGGTGCGCCGAAGCGTGAGGTGAATATTTATTGTGATCCCAACAAACTGGAAGCATATGATCTGACGATTGAGACCATCAGTTCCATTGTCGGGGCTGAAAATAAGAATACTCCGGGTGGAACTTTCGATGTGGGCAGTAATACCTATTCCTTGCGTGTGGAAGGAGAATTCAAGGACCCGAAAGAAATGGAGAATATCGTAGTGGGTATACGCAATGGTGCTTCGGTGTATTTGCGTGACGTGGCAACGGTAGTCGATTCTGTAGAAGAACGTGCTCAGGAAACCTATAATAACGGGGTGCAGGGAGCCATGATTGTTGTACAGAAACAATCGGGAGCAAACTCAGTGAACATTTCCCGGAAAGTAATGGATCAGTTGCCTAAGTTACAGAAGTCACTGCCCAGTGATGTGAAACTGGGGGTTATTGTGAACACTTCGGATAATATTTTGAATACCATCGACAGTTTGACGGAAACTATTATGTATGCCATTCTGTTTGTGGTCTTGGTGGTATTTGTTTTCTTAGGTCGTTGGCGTGCTACGGTGATTATCTGTATCACTATCCCCATGTCATTGATTGCCTCCTTTATTTATTTGGCTATCACGGATGGGGGATCTCTGAATATTATTTCTTTGTCGTGCCTTTCTATTGCGATTGGTAATGTGGTGGACGCTATTGTTGTTTTGGAAAACGTAACGACCCATATCGAGCGTGGCTCCGAGCCGAAACAGGCGGCTATCCATGGAACAAATGAGGTGGCAATTTCTGTTATCGCATCCACATTGACCATGATTGCGGTATTCTTCCCGTTGACGATGGTCAGTGGTATGTCGGGAGTTTTGTTCCGTCAGTTGGGCTGGATGATGTGTGTCATTATGACTATTTCTACTATCTCGGCTCTGTCATTTACTCCGATGATGTGTGCGCAGATGCTTCGCTTGCAAAAAAAACAAAGTAAGTGGTTTGTCACATTCTACAAACCGATAGAACGTGCGTTGGATGGATTGGATAACTGGTATCAGAAACGTTTGAACTGGGCTGTCCGTCACCGCAAGACCATTATTGCCGGTTGTTTCGGGTTCTTTTTCTGCTGAGCCTGATTTGTGCGAAAGGAATTGGTACAGAGTTTTTTCCGTCACAAGACAACAGTCGTATTTCTGTTCAATTACAATTGCCTATCGGAGCTCGCGTAGAGCGTGCCCAGGCATTGGCCCAGGAGCTGACCGAAAGGTGGCTGAAGAAATATGAAGGGGTGATGCGTATCTGTAACTATACTGTGGGACAGGCTGATGCGGATAATACTTGGGCTTCTATTCAGGATAATGGTAGCCATATCATTTCATTCAATATCAACCTTTATAATCCCGATCAGCGTTCTCTTACGTTGGCAGAAGTCTGCGATGGTATGCGTGAGGATCTGAAAGCCTATCCCGAACTGGATAAAGCCCAGGTTATCCTGGGTGGTAGCAGTGGAGGCATGGGTGGACAGGCCACTGCCGATTTTGAAATCTATGGATATGATTTTACAGAAACAGATAAGGCAGCCGCTGAATTGAAAGAAGCTTTATTGAAAGTGAACGGTGTGTCTGAGGTGAATATCAGCCGTCAGGATTATCAGCCGGAATATCAGGTGGATTTTGATCGTGAAAAACTGGCTTTACACGGTTTGAATCTTTCTACAGCAGCTTTGTATCTGCGTAACCGTGTTAATGGTGCTTTATCTTCTTACTATCGGGAAGATGGTGACGAATATGATATCAAGGTGCGTTATGCTCCCCAGTTCCGTACCAGTATTGAAAGTTTGGAGAATATTCTGATTTATACCAATGAAGGTAAAGCAATTCGGGTGAAAGATATCGGCACGGTAGTGGAGCGTTCAGCTCCTCCTACTATTGAACGTAAAGACCGTGAACGTATTGTAACAGTATCTGCTGTGATTTCAGGTGCGCCTTTAGGTAGTGTGGTGGCAGCGGGTGAGTCTATTATTGATAAGATGGATTTACCTGGCGGTATCAGTATCCAGGTGGCAGGGTCTTATGAGGATCAGCAGGATTCATTCAGCGATCTGGGAACTTTGGCTGTTTTGATTATTATCTTGGTATTTATTGTGATGGCGGCACAGTTTGAATCACTGACCTATCCGTTTATTATCATGTTTCTCTATCCCATTTGCATTCAGTGGTGTGTTGATGGCACTCTTCGGAACGGGAACGACACTGAATGTTATGAGTTTGTTGGGTGGTATTATGTTGATTGGTATCGTAGTAAAGAACGGTATCGTGCTTATTGATTACATTACCTTATGTCGTGAGCGGGTATGTCTGTTATTCATTCGGTCGTTGACAGCGGGCCGTAGTCGTTTACGTCCGGTTTTAATGACCACTTTGACCACTATTTTGGGTATGGTGCCAATGGCTATCGGAGGTGGAGAAGGTTCTGAGATGTGGCGTCCGTTGGGCGTTTCCGTAATCGGTGGTCTGACTGTATCAACGGTGTTGACATTGATTTTAGTTCCTGTGCTGTATTGTTCATTTGCCGGTACAGGCATTAAGCGTGCCCGTAAGAAGATGAAGTCAAATCGTGAGCTGAACGATTACTATCAGTCACACAAAGAAGAGATGACTAAAGGAAAAAATATATAAATCATAAATTTGAAGATATGAAATCAGTATTCATCACATTCGACCAAGCCTTTTATGAACGTATTTTGGCATTGCTCGACCGTCAAAACTGTCGTGGGTTCAGCTATTGGCAGCAAGTACAGGGACGTGGAAGTGTCAAGGGCGAGCCTCATTACGGCAGTCATGCATGGCCGAGTATGTGTTCGGCTATTATTACTGTTGTGGATGATGCGAAAGTAGATTCTTTACTTGATGCTCTGCACAAAATGGATAAGGAGACCGAACAATTGGGACTTCGTGCTTTTGTGTGGAACGTAGAAAAGACGATTTAAATATCCATAGAGGGAGGTGTCAAAAGTAATCTTTGCTATCATATTACTTTTGACACACTTCCTTTTTCTGTTCTCCTGCCGTCACTTTGTTTTTCCTATGCTCCTCTCTATCTTCTATATGTGGTATTCTAAACAAAAAGAATTCCCAAACGCTTCCGTTCTTCATGTTATAACAATCAGTTGCATCCACTTATGCGTACTCCGCCGGTATGCAATGTTTCTGTATCTTCTTTTATTCATGAAAGCAAAATATCTGTTAACCACGGTCGTGGTTAACTTTAACCACCCCCGTGACTAAGTCTAACCACCCGGGTGGAGAGGTTTAACCACCCCCGTGGTTAAGCAATCACAATCTGCTTTCCGGCAAACTATGTATTTGCGCTATAAGCACAAGCATTATTGGGCTGAGCAATCTTTTTTTTCTTTTTCATAAAGGCTCTCGTCTAAAAAAATATTACTTTTGCGTCTGATTCACAAATAACATAATATGAAAAATTATATATCAGCCACATTCTTTCTCTCACATTACTGACGGTGGGAGCTTTATTGGGGCTGTATTTTCTTCCGTCGATGAAACTGGATGGTGAACAGCTTCGCAAAGTTGACCTGCTGGCCGATATCCGTCCGGATGTGGAGGAAGTGGCGGATTCTGATACCATTGTTCTTCCTCCTCCCGTAAAGCCGATTTTTGTAGATACTTGCAAAACGGGAATGACCTGCATAGAAGACTATTCGGATTCTACTATGAGGGAATGAAGCATTTTTATGAAGCACTTTCTTCCATCAGGACAATGAAACGTCCGGTTCGTATTGCCTATTTCGGCGACTCTTTTATCGAAGCAGATATCTTCACGGCTGATTTGCGCGAAAGGTTTCAGCAGTGAATTTGGAGGGTGTGGAGTAGGTTATGTGCCCATAACTAGCTTCTATTAGTGGCTATCGCCCCACTGTTCGTCACTCTTTTGGTGGTTGAACAGTCATTCAGTAATGATTCTGTAGGTTTTGACAGAAGTCTGCAAGATATTTCCGGGCATTACTTTTTTGCTCGTGAGGGAGCATACGTGCAACTGAAAGGGCAGTCCAAGTATGCTTCTCATTTGGATACATGTGAGGTGTCTACTCTCTATTACCTGAACAAGGGATTTGCCGGTATTCGTTCTCAAATAAACGGGGGAACAGATGTGCTGCATGAAGAGCCGGGGGACGACCGATTGCAGATGCTCTCTGTGGAGGGGCGAATCGGACAAGTGAAATGGAGTGTGGAACAATCCGATTCTGTCACTTTCTTTGGGGCAGCAATGGATGGCAAGCAAGGGGTGGCTGTCGATAATTTCAGTGTGCGCGGAAGCAGTGGCTTGCATTTGCGAAGTATCCCCTTGAAGACATTGAAGGCTTTTCAACGGGTGCGTCCTTATGACTTGATTGTTCTTCAGTACGGACTGAACGTAGCAACCGAACGCGGTGTGAATTACGAGAGTTATAAAAAGGTATGCTTGCGGTGATTGCTCATCTCAAGGAGGCTTTTCCCGAAGCTGCTATCCTGCTGGTGAGTGTAGGCGACCGCGAATTTAAGGATGACAGACGAAATGGTGAATTGCGCACCATGCCGGGTGTGAAGAACTTGATTCGTTATCAGCAGTCTATTGCAGCCGATAGCCGGATTGCATTTTGGAATATGTATGAAGCTATGGGCGGTGAAGGAAGTATTCTTGATATGATAGACCGGAAGATGGCAAATCTTGACTACACGCATATTAATTTTAAAGGAGGAAAACATCTGTCAGGCATTTTGTTTGAAACGTTGATGTATGGTAAGGAACAATACGAAAAGCGGAAGGCTTATGAAGCGGAATAAAACGAACGGATGCTTTGTAGTGGCAGTGACGGTGGTATTTCTGCTTTGCTCGTCTTTGGAAAGGCTTTATGCTCAAGACCCACTTCCTCCGATAGCCCGCGTATTGGAACCATTGAATTTGCCGGGGCAGACTAAAGAAAAATGCATTCATTCGGACGGCTTATTGTTTTTCACGATTCTTTGCCGGAAAGTTTCAAACATACAGCAGATAATGTGATAGAAGACGAGTACACGTTCGATGTTCCTTTTTTTCGAAAACTGAATGAGATGAACGGGCCGGTACGTGTCGTTCATATTGGTGACTCTCATGTGAGAGGGCATCTTTATCCATTAATAACCCGTCGCGTCGTCTGGAACATGATTTCGGTGCTGAGGCTGTTTATCCTGATGTTATTTCATATCGTACCGGTGGGTTGGCACATGAAACGGGCGAACCGGGTATTGTTTATCATATGATTGGGGTTAATGGAGCTACTTCTGTTACTTTTTCTGATGATGAAAAAATAAAAAAGAAATAGCTTCTTTGCATCCCGATCTGATTATTGTTTCTTTTGGAACCAATGAGGCACATAGCCGCCGTTATCTGGCTCAGGCTCACAAAATGCAGATAGGCAGACTGTTGGGTATGTTGAAAGCAGCCTGTCCTGAAGCGGCTTTTTTACTGACTACACCTCCCGGAGCATACGTGGGACGTCGTCGTGCACGTACCATTAATCCGAGAACCGTAACGGCGGCGCGTATTATAAAGGAGTATGCACAAGAGAATAAAATGGCAGTTTGGGATATGTATAATATAGTAGGAGGAAAGACAGATGCTTGTCGTAACTGGACGAAGCACCACATGCTTTCGTGCGGATGGCATTCATTTCACTCCCGATGGATATCGTTTACAAGGTAATTTATTACATCAGGCACTGATTAAAGCGTATAATGAATATGTGGCAACTGGATTGGAGTAAACTGGCTGAGGTATTGACTTATAATGCCAAGCAACCGATGATTTTTAGCAGCGGCTTGTTTTTGTTTCTGTTTTTAGGCTTTAGCCTGATTTATATGTTATTGCAGAAGAAGGATACGGCACGCATCCTGTTTGTAACGCTGTTTTCTTATTATTTTTATTATAAGAGTAGCGGTTTTTATTTTTTCTTGCTGGGGGTGGTGACAGTGACGGATTTCTTGCTGGCAGGGCGTATGGCGAATACCGAAACTCAATGGAAACGGAGGGTTTTGCTGCTGGCAAGTCTGGGAATAAATTTAGGATTGCTCTGTTATTTCAAGTACACCAATTTCTTTTATCAGATACTGGCTCCTTTGTGGAATGGGAAATTCCAGCCGTTGGATATTTTCTTGCCGGTGGGAATATCGTTCTTCACTTTCCAGTCTTTAAGTTATACCATAGATGTTTACCGTCGTGAGCTGGTTCCTTTGAACAGGTTGCTGGATTATACATTTTATGTGTCTTTTTTTCCGCAGCTGGTAGCGGGGCCTATTGTACGTGCCCGCGATTTTATTCCTCAAATCAGGCAACCGCTGTTTGTTTCCTCGGAGATGTTTGGCACTGGTGTTTTCTTTATCATCAGCGGATTATTCAAGAAAGCTGTAATCTCCGATTATATCAGTGTAAATTTTGTGGAACGTATTTTTGATAATCCGGCTCTTTATTCCGGGGTTGAGAATTTGTTTGGTGTATATGGGTATGCTTTACAGATTTATTGTGACTTTTCCGGATATAGTGATATGGCTATCGGGTTTGCTTTGCTGTTGGGTTTCCGTTTCCCTATGAATTTTAATTCGCCTTATAAAGCCGATAGTATAACCGATTTCTGGCATCGTTGGCATATCTCTCTTTCTACATGGTTGCGGGATTATCTTTATATCTCATTGGGGGGAAACCGCAAGGGGAAGGTACGTACTTATATTAATTTGTGCCTTACTATGTTGTTAGGTGGTTTGTGGCATGGTGCATCTTGGAATTTTGTGATATGGGGGGATTTCATGGAATAGCACTGGCTGCACAGAAATTCTGGCGTAACTTGCTGCATAAGCCTAAGACGGCTACCAGTAAGGGCATTCGTAAATTTTTTGCAGTTCTTATTACTTTCAATTTTGTTTGTTTCTGCTGGATATTTTTCCGTAATACGACTTTTGAAGCTTCGGTTGTTATGTTGAAGCAGATATGTACAGCTTTCCATCCCGAGGTATTCATGCAGCTGATAGAAGGTTATTGGAAAGTGTTTGTTTTGATGGGAATAGGGTATTTGCTACATTTTGCTCCTGATAGTTGGCAGAATGCGTGTTGTCGTGGAGTGGTAAAATTACCTTTATTGGGAAAGGCATTATTGTTGGTAGTACTGATTTATTTGGTTATCCAGATAAAGAGCAGTGATATCCAGCCGTTTATTTATTTCCAGTTCTGAGAAGAAATAAATGTTATATGAAGATATCTTTGAACCGCAATTTGCATTAATATATATAATAATGTGTATGCTTTGTTTTCCTATTGTTTATGTTTTGTTATTTATGTTCTACAACAGGTTTATAAATCAGTCAGTTAGCATAAGTCGGTTCAGAAATTAATAAAAAAGTGTTTGATATATTTGGATTGGATTCTAAAATGTTCTACTTTTGCATCCGCTAAGCAAGAGAGCTGGTTTTTAATTGACAGATTTATAATTATCGGTTACTGATGAAGAAACAAAAAAGTTTTGAAAAAAAAAGTTCGATAAAAATTTGGCAGATTAAAATAAACGCTTTATCTTTGCAAAACCTTTCCGAATAAAATGAGGAAAGCACATAAAGAAGAGTTCTTTGAAACGATTATAGATAAACAA